>OGHO01001309.1_pt1 | contig 24466 bp, 20 predicted proteins | sample 1571421 | NCBI WGS metagenome assembly OGHO01 (sample SAMEA2581937, study PRJEB24529) | metagenome | biome: Human gut stool | place: China | collected 2011
GACAGGTACAGGTTTTATTTTACATACTTCAAATATGAAAGGGAAATCAGGGGAATGATTTATACCACGAACTGGATCGAAAGACTGAACAGGGATTATAAGAGGGTTATTAACATGAGAGGGGCCATGCCGAATCCACAGGCCGTCATTCTACTGGTGGGGACCGTGGCTCAAAACGCGGATATTTATAAATACCCTATTTATAATTTTTTAGAATCAAGATTATTTTATTAAAAATGAATAGATTTGCAAAGATGAAAAAAGAAAGGATTTACACACTTTTTGAAACACTATCGAACAACAATCTGAAGATCAATGAAAAAGGCGACTATTTTCATAATCGCCTTTGGTGATCCAGCTGGGACTCGAACCCAGGACCCCAACATTAAAAGTGTTGTGCTCTACCGGCTGAGCTACTGAATCCTTCAATTGTGTCTCTCAATTGCGGTTGCAAAGGTACATCTTTTTGTTTCTCTCACAAATTTATTTCGAATTATTTTCACGCATTTTTTAATGCAAAAAGTAAAAACTTCATTATGATTTAATTGAGGTTTTCATTTTTCCATCAAAAACTCGAACAAAAGATTGGAATTGCCAGTACATTTTACTTATTTTACCAAATAACTACAAAAAAAACATTCATGAACACATCCAAAATTTTATTTCTTCTATTCCTGTTACCATTTCTATTGGGTTCTTGCGAGAAAGATGATAATCACTCGGAAGACGATGAATTAGCCACACGGATGAATCAATTTATCCGGAGTAACCTATCCACGTTCTATTTGTGGTATGACGAAATACCGGATATTAAACCGGAATCAGAAAAAGACCCGAAAGAATATTTCAAGGCTCTTCTTTCCTCCAAGGACAAATGGTCCCTGATCACAGATGACGTGGACGAATTTTTAGACGAAATGGAAGGAACGGGAGAAACTTACGGTTACGGACTTGCTTACGGGCAATTTTCAAACAGCAAAGAATGCTTTGCAGTCGTCCAATATGTCTATCCCGGTTCTCCGGCTGCTGAAAAGCTGAAACGAGGAGACATCATTGTAAAACTGAACTCACAAAACCTCACGGAAGACGATCTCAACAAGCTTACCAAACCCGGAACGCTACGACTGGGCCTAGGTAAACGAGAGGGGAACGCCATTGGTTCCACGGGACAAACCGTCACCATCACCTCTCGAAAGATGGACACGGACCCCATTCTTATCACGAAGCTCTTCGAACTGGGAAATCACAAAATCGGTTACCTCATGTACACCCTCTTCTCAAAAACATTCAACTCCAGCATCGCAAAAGCATTCAACGAATTTAAGGAAGCCGGAATCACCGATCTTGTACTCGACCTCAGATATAATCACGGGGGAGATGATGAAGCATCCACATTCTTGTGTAGTGCGATCGTTCCCAAAGAAAAAGCCATAGAAGGTACACTTCTTTCTAAAGAAACATGGAACACTCCTTGCCAAAAGATATTTGAAAGTGATCCCCAATACGATGGTTTACTTAACAGATTCTTCGTGGAAACTAATTGTAACTTGGATTTACCTTCCAAAAAAATATATATTTTGACCACTCGTGAAACAATTTCAGCCTCCGAGTACACGATTGCCTGTCTCAAAGCCTTTATGGACGTTGAACTCGTGGGAACCCAAACTTATGGGAAATACGTCACCATGTATTCGTTCTCCCCTCAATACGAAGAGAATGGAAAAATGGTTGCCGATGAAGAATTGGCCAACTGGTTAATATTCCCTGTATGCTCCCGCTTCTCCAATATCAACGGGTACCCGAGCTCCCTGGAAGGCATGATTCCCCAACACGAAGTCAATGAAGATCTTTTCAACGGTATCCAACTGGGCGATGCAAACGAACCTTTACTCGCAGAGGCTTTAGCTTTAATTTCCGGAACACAAAGAAGGCAGGCAAAAGGAAGAAGCATTGAGACAGCTCCCGCCTTTAATATGCTTCCGAAATCATTCAACGACATCAAAAGCAATCGAATAATTCATGTAAAATAATTACCGCTATATAGCTATTATTTAGAAAAAGTTTCATAACTTGTGATGGCGTTTATATAGCTTAAATCACAACCACATGTTTATCAGGAAATCGGAGAAAAAAGGAATTATCACACTGGGCATTCTTACCATGGCATTATTCGTTCTGCCACAAACCATTCACAAGAGTGAATGCCCGATTTTCTTGATTCCCTATTCCCGACTTTCTGATACGACACAACCAGTTACCCTCAAACATCTCGTCATTGAACTCAATTCAGCAGACAGCACGACATTGATCGGCGTCCGGAGCATTGGACCATATTACGCAAAAAAAATTCTGCGTTACCGGGAACAATTGGGCGGTTTCCACTCTACACGTCAGCTTGGGGAAATCAAATTCCAATACCTGAATATAGATTCATTACTTCCTTGCTTCTCCGTGAATCCCGCCCTAATCCGGAAAAAAGAACTGGACACCATGAGCTTTAAATCCGTCCTACATCATCCCTATCTAGAGTATGAAGATGTTCAACTTATCTTCAATGCCAAACGGAAATTCGGTAAAATCAACTACTCCATCCTAGAATCCCAAAAAGTTCTACCACCATTTAAACTCAAAAAAATAAAACCTTACTTCAAATAATTTTGTATAACTTTGTATAAACAATATGTGGTAGCCTGTCGTAAATAATTTACAACACTATCATTTACAACGCAAACAACACACATAACTTATAGCGTATGAAGAAAGTATTTATAACACTAGCGATTATTATCGTGCTAATTATTGTCACACTGATGGTTATCCCAGTCTTTTTTAAAAGTGACATTCTACGACTAATCGAGGAGAAATCCTCAAAATACATCCAAGCCGAATTGGCTATCGGGAACGTGCATTTAAGTATGTTCAAGAATTTCCCGAACTTAAGTGTTTCTCTGGATAACGTGGTTATTTCCAAGGAGGAAACGAACACACGGGACACCTTAATCAATATTCCTCTTTTCGAGGCTTCCGTAAATTTACGTTCCTTAATTTCCGGTAAAGAAATCATAATCAATAACATTTTATTAAAAGATTGTGATTTTATGCCCAAAGTCAATGCTGAGGGAAAAGCCAACTGGGACATCATGGTTCCTTCCGACACGACAGAGATGAAAACAGAAGAAACACCCGTGGAAACCAAAGAAGAGCCTGGTTCGGAAACTGCTATCGCTTTCAACAACATTGAAGTGCGTAACCTGATGTTAAACTATCAAGACGAACAAGCTCAGACATTTGCCCGGATCGACGCCGTGAACATGGCCTTACAAGGAAATCTTTCCGAGACCAACACCATACTAAACGTGTTATTGAAACTCAAAAACATATATTTGCGTCAAGGTAAAAGCGTGTGGGTAAACAACACGGATTTCAACTGGCAAGCCGAAATCGGTGCCAACTTGAAAGAACTCCAATTCGACATCAAGAAAAATGATATGTCATTGAATGACTTGAAACTGGATTTAACCGGAAACATTGATATTGATGACGACAAATACACGATGGACTTGAATCTGAACGCACCCGACACGAAATTTGAAAGTCTGCTAGCATTAATTCCCAAGGATTTCCAGAAAGAAATCGAGGGGGTCAAAACTTCCGGAGAATTCCAACTCAGCCTATCCGCAAAAGGGGAATATTACGAGAATCATCTTCCCACTTTTGACTTGCGTTTCAACATTCTGAACGCAAATCTAAAGTACCCGGACCTTCCCGAATCGGTTGAAAAAATCAATCTGAAACTGGCAGTGACCAACCCCGGCGGAACCATCGCACAAACCAAGGCAGATTTAAGTACTTTGACCTTCACGGTTGCCAACAACCCGTTCAGCATGAACCTGCTTGTAGTTAACCCAGACGACCCGACATTAAAGGGTGGCATGAAAGGCGTTATTAACTTCGAGAGTTTGAAAAAAGCCTTACCGTTAAAAGACATCACGTTAAATGGTATATTAACAACCGATCTCTCCTTTGACGGGAAATACCAATATATAGAGAAAGAACAATACGAAAAGTTCACGGCAAACGGTAAGATTGCCCTACAAAACGTGTTGTTCAAGAATGCGGACTTCCCTGCCGGAATTTCTGTTCCGTCTGGAGAGGTAACCATCACACCCGCCCGACTGAACTTGAAAGACTTGAAAGTAAAAATCAACTCTTCAGACTTCGCCCTAGTCGGTTATCTTGCCAACTACCTGCCCTACGTGTTCAAGGACCAGACCTTAAAAGGTAACTTTACCTTGAATTCCAACAAAATCGACTTGAATGAATTCATGGCAAACATGACGACCTCCGAGGCCGACACGATGCAGGCTGCAACAACACAAAGTTCGGCCCCGGCAGAAGAAACATCAAGTGTACTGGCTATTCCGAAAAACATAGAACTGGCCTTCGGCACGAACATCAAAGAAATTTTGTTCGATAGCCTCGTGATAAATTCTGTCAAAGGAAACATCGAAACATCCGGTGGTATCGCCACACTAAAGAACCTAAGCATGGATATGCTGAACGGGAACCTGATCATGAACGGGGCCTACAACACGGCAAACCCAGCCAAGCCTTCCGCAGACTTGAATTTACGGGTTACCGACATTGACATTCACTCGGCATACAACGCTTTCTCTTTCATCAAACAAAGCTTGCCAATTGCCATGAACTGCAATGGTAAAATATCCGCTACCATGAAATTCAGCTCGGATCTGGACAAAGAAATGAGTCCGATCATGACAACGGCCAATGGTGGCGGTAGCCTCTCAACCAAGGGATTTGTCCTAAATGATAATCCGGCCATGACCCAACTGGCCAGCCTGTTGAAAAATGACGAGTTAAGCCGTTTAAGTATTTCCAACTTGAAAATAGACTTCAAGATTGAACAAGGAAATATTATCGTGGAACCGTTTACCACGAATATCGCAGGAAACCCGACCACCTTCTCCGGCAGCCAAACCGTTGATGGCAAAATGGATTACACGATGTCCATGAACATTGCCCGGAAATACTTCGGAAAAGACATTGACAACGTGTTGAAAGCCATCCCCGGAGCCAACAACATTCAATCATTGGACGTCGATGTCAAACTTGGTGGTACTCTGGATAAACCGACAATTACCCCCGATTTGTCTAAAGCATTGAAGAAAATAGAAAAAGAAGCCGGTAAAGAATTAAAAAACAACCTCTTGAAAGGCTTGGATAAACTATTCAAATAAAAGAAACGGAGGAGCGTAAAAAACATTCAAAAAAAGCAATTCTAAAAAGAATTACCACGCTCCTCCTATATATTTTTCCATCAATATTTCTTGATGCAAGCTATGAATATCCCCGGCATAATAATCGGCCAAAGCGGCGTTACACAATTTTCGAGCTCCCATCATAGCCTCTTTGCCATAGAATCCGGCAAATGAAAGTATATTCACCTGCACCTTTCCACCTTTTTCTTTAAACCGCTCACAATACCGGACAATATCCTTCGCGTAAAACGAATACCGTTCCGGATGCGCCAGCACAGGACAAAATCCTCGTCCCTGTAAACCGAATAATATATCATCCACGTAATTGGAAGGCCCGACAAAACTATGCTCAACCAACACTTCTCCCCGGTTCGATGCCATGATTTCCCCCCTTTCCAACAACTCCAGCATAAACTCCCCCATCCGGTATTCCGCCCCGGAATCCACCTCAACACGCACACCCTCCTCCTGCAAGCGCAACTTCAACACGAACAACATACTCTCCACATCTTTCGGTGTATTTATCATAGCCGGGTAAGCCACGTGGGGCGTACACGTCAATCGTTTCAATCCCATCCGTTCCATCCGTTTCACGATCATCACGGCCTCATCCATCGTCTTCACCCCATCATCCAAACCGGGTAAAACGTGAGCATGTATATCATCTTCATACTCGAAAAAATATCGTTTATATCTATTAAAAAACAACATGATCAAGAAGTTTTACGATCCGTATTTCCGTTACCGTAACTGTATTGATAGCCGTATACATAACCGTATCCGTACCCGCCCGATTCAACCTTTACCCCGTTAAGAACAACTCCTAAATCCGATAGACGCTTATCTTTTTCCAGCTCGGATAAAAGTCTTAACGATTCCTTTCTCAATACATTAGCCCGCACCACGTAAACACAGGCATCCGCCAACTTACTCAGAGTAAAACCTTCTGCCAGCACACCCAGAGGCGGTGTATCCAGAATAATACAAGAATACTTCCCTCTCAGATATTCCAACAACTCCTGCATCCGTGGACTAGCTATCAATTGTACCGGATTAGGCGGTATAACTCCCCCGAACAAAACGTGTAACTCCTCGTTAACCCGCCAGATTAATTGCTCCGGAGTATCACACAATCCCGCCAAATAGGCGGACAATCCCTCCTGTCGATCGAAATCAAGAAAACTATGCAAACTGGGATTCCGCAAGTCACATCCGACAACAATCACCCGCTTACCTGCCCTAGCATACGCATTGGCCAGATGAGTCGCAACCATAGATTTTCCTTCTCCGGGAATGGTAGAGGTCACCATAATCACCGGGGACTTTTGTTGTTTAAGGATATAATTCAATTTCTCCCGGATCAACTGCATCGATTCCGATTGAATAAAATCCTCTTCTCCAACTTTTACCTTTCCATTCCCGACCTCCGGGAAGGTCCCCAGCAAAGGCAAACGAACCACTCGTTCGAGATCCTCAACACTCCTCACTTTCGAATCCAACATATCTATTCCCAGAATAATCCCCACGGGTATACACACGCCCAACATGCACCCCAACAACAAAATCAACGATTTCTTCGGGCTTACAGGCCCCTCCCCCGCATCCGGATCTTCGATAATCTTCGCTGTCGGCACATAAACCAATTTCGCAATTTCCGCCTCTTCCCGCTTTTGCATCAGAAAAAGAAACAAATTCTCCTTCAACTCCTGCTGGCGGGCTATTGCCCGGTATTGTTTCTCCTGCGTGGGTACCGAAATCAATCGTTCGTCCACCGAAAGACTTTCCCGTTCCAACCCTTTGATCTTTATAATCAATCCCTTCTCCACGTTTCCGATGGCCTCACGGATACTACTCTTCACCCCTCGCAATTGCATATCCAACCCCGTCACGATCGGGTTATTCTCCCGAGCACTCAACAATAATTTCTCGCGCCGCAATATCATTTCATTGTAACGGGAAAGAGCGTTGTTCAAACCGTCATCCGTCAACCCCATATTCTCCGGCAATAACGAGAACTCCCCATCCTCGTTCTTTTCCGTCAGCAATCGAATACTTCGCACCACGTCCAACTCCGTTTGGGCCTTTAGTAATTCCGTTCCGGCCAGTTTTTTCCTTTCCATGGCAAAAGCCGCATCAGATGTCAGATCCGTCAGCTTATTCGTACGCTTAAAATGTTCGGCATCATTCTCTATCGTCCCCAGTTCCCCGTTTATCACCTGCAAGCGAGCATTAATAAACTCCACCGTCTTGGCCGAAACCTGTTGTTTATCCGTCACCCCGTTCTGGTTATAGCGATCCACCAAAGCATGTATCAACTCGACACCCCGCACCGGAACCGGATCTTTCAACGTAATCCGCACGGCATTCGTATTTTTTTCCAGCGGCATGATACTCACTTTTTTATAAAAAGCCTTCGTGGCCGTTTCATACGAATCCAAATTAATCCGGACTTCCCGTAATTCACGCCCCATGTAGTCCTCATTCCTTTCCACAGAGATACAATAATCCCCCATGGAAATACTCTCCGAGAAATGTCCTTGCCGGATCACCTCTCCCTTCGGGTCGGTTACGACAACTTCCTCATTTGCCGTCAAAAGAATATACAGGCAAGTATCCTTTATACCCTCCGGGTGATCAACCAATATCTTCACGGGAGAATCATTATAAAGTTCATGATCCCGGAAAAAACATTCTTGGGTATAACGTATATTTAACTCCAAATCCCGAACCACCTCCCGCATCAAATTCTTCGACTGCAATTCCACCATTTCGTTCTCCACGTACACATCCCCCGCCCGAGACAACCCCAACTCCTTCATCATCACGTTCGTTCCCAACTCTCCCTTTTTCGTGTCACTAATCATCACCTTCCCGTGAATATCATACACCGGCGTACTGATTAAACAATAAAATAGTGCCGCCGCCAGACACAGCGGCACCGAGATGATAAACCAACGCCACCGGACTAGAATCTTATAAAACAACTTACCCAAGTCAATGACATCTTCCTGATCAGACTGTATTTCTCTACTGACATTCTCGTTCATAAAATTGTTATTTTATAGATTCATAAATAGTTGCAACCAGCTTTTCCGGTCATCATCTTATTATTAAAGCCAACACGGCTACGAAAGTGGATACACTTGATAATATATAAGGTAAGAAAGTTCCCGCGTTGCCTCCCACGATTCGCCCCCGGCTCGGTTCAGCGTACACCACGTCATTTTGCTGCAAATAGAAAAACGGGGAATGTAACAACTCACTCGAAGTTAGATCGACACGGGAAAACACCTTTTCATTCCCATCCTCCCGCATCACCAAAACGTTCTTTCTCTTGGCATTAATTTGCAAATCACCCGCCATTCCCAAGGCATCAAGAATAGAGATTCGCTCGCTGTTCACCTTGTAACTCCCGGGATTACGTACCTCACCCAAAACAGTCACCTTAAAATTCAGGAATTGAATCGTCACGATCGGGTTCTTCAAATAACCGGACAACTTCTCCTTTAACATATCAGCCAATTCATTACGAGAAATCCCATCCACCTGCAACTTACCTAAAACAGGAAAATCAACATATCCCTCTTTATCAACTAGGTATCCCAAAGCTGCTTGCTGGTTCCCCGAAGTAACTTCTTTCCCTAAACCGATCATCGGGGTATTGAATGGTAAGGCAGCCTCAATGTCATCACACGACACGATAATCGACAATAAATCATCAACATGAATCACGGTTCGATACTCACATGCCGCCTTAACTCGCTTATCCACTTTAATATCCTGTAAATAAACGACCTTTTTACTGGATGCACATCCGAAAATGCACATTCCACACACCCAAACAATAAACAGCTTATAAACAGACATATACACCTCTCTTTTTATACATTCACGCTATCAAAAAACCAACGATTCTTAATATTATAAATCCTCTTATTCTTTTTTATTTACGTTTTTTGCTTAGTCATTCATACACATACCTTTATGACTAGGTGACTTTCCGTGATTATTTGTTTTTACCTTTCTTTTTTCGCTATCAAAAATCGTTCGTTTATTTGATTACAAATATAGAGATTTTTTCATACACCTCTAATCATTTTCAATATTTTTGTCAATAACATCAAATTTAGAAAATTTCACTTGCACATTTCATAGCCGATCCCGATTTATTCAACATCACATTTTTAACAAAATAGTGAACACTTCACTCGTTCGAAAAACAGGTTATCTCACAACTATGTTATTATTTCCCCTCGAATATACCGTTTTTCAATTCCACCCTGTACACGGATGATTCGTAAAAGAAAAACGGTATTTAAACATCAAACGCCCCACCTCAATTTACATTTTTATATTAACAATCAAAACCGGGTCTCTTAAAATAACGAGCTTTTGGAAAAAAGTGATCAATCTCCAACCCCAATTGTTCCAAAATCACGATCAAGTGAGATATATTCGATTCAAAATTTGACAAACGCTCCCTCAAAACCATCCACGCATTTTGAGAAATCTCGACAGCCAACAAGGCTACCTTCGCCGATCCATTATAATCATCCTCTTCCTGCGTGGCATTAATCTTATCCGAATAGATATAATACCCGTACAACGCCCTCCTAATCTTGGAGTGAATCAAATCCAGATACCAATTTACCTCCAACAACGCATCACCGACCTCTTTCGTTCTAGGAGCATCACCTTCTTTTATCTTGGCCTCGTCAAACCATTGATAAATACCCTCTTGGCATTTCTCGGCCAGAGTCTTATAAATCCGGTCACATTTCACAAGATCTTCCTGTTCTATCTGCCTGACCGCCTCTTCATCCTCATCTTCCAAATCCTCGTAATCCTCCCCCCAGAATCCCCGGTCCCCCTTCTCCGAGGAATAAATATCCTCTATCCCCATACCTCTTTCCTCCGCCAACTCTCGCAACACGTCAAAAGTAGAATCAAAAATATTTTTCAGACGGGCTAACGCCGACTCGTCATCATCCGGCATCTCCTCTCCCAAGTTCACTTTCGTCCGTTCCTTCAATTTCTTCCCCATCATGTAACTCATACAACGAAGCTGCAATGGACAACGTTCACACCATCTGTCGCAATAATTATAGATACCCGGCACGAAACCGGTATCTACAATCTTTTTTTCTTTTTTCTTAGGCACGTCCTTATAATCTTAACCGATTAATTTTTTATAACGTATACGTTTCGGAGTAACATCTCCCAAACGTTTTCTCTTACTTTCCTCGTATTCGGAGTAACTTCCCTCGAAATATACCACTTTAGAATCACCCTCGAAAGCCAGGATATGAGTTGCAATACGATCCAGAAACCAACGATCATGCGACACGACCACGGCACAGCCCGCAAAATTTTCCAATCCCTCTTCCAGGGCCCGTAACGTGTTCACATCAATATCATTCGTGGGCTCGTCCAGCAACAGCACGTTAGCATCCTCCTTTAATGCCAAAGCCAAGTGTAAGCGATTACGCTCCCCACCGGACAACACCCCGCATTTCTTTTCCTGATCCGTCCCGGAGAAGTTAAATTTGGAAACATAAGCCCGGGCATTCACTTCCCGTCCTCCCAGGTTTATCAAATCACTTCCCCCGGAAATCACCTGATAAACCGTCTTCTCCGGGTCTATTGCTTTATGCTGTTGATCTATATACGCAATCTTCACGGTCGGCCCAACTTCAAATGTCCCCTTATCCGGTTGCTCCACGCCCATAATTAAACGGAACAAAGTAGTCTTTCCCGCACCGTTAGGGCCGATCACCCCAACAATTCCGGCCGGGGGTAACTTAAATTCAAGATCATCGAACAACACCTTATCCCCGAAAGCCTTCGCCACATGCTCGGCCTCGATCACCTTGTTTCCCAAACGAGGACCGTTCGGAATAAATATTTCAAGCTTTTCTTCTTTCTCCTTCACGTCCTCATCCATCATCCGGTCATAAGCCTTCAAACGGGCCTTGCTCTTTGCCTGACGAGCCTTAGGAGCCATACGTACCCATTCCAGCTCCCGTTCCAGCGTCTTCCGGCGTTTGCTGGCCTGTTTCTCCTCCTGTTCCAACCGTTTGGCCTTCTGTTCCAACCAAGAAGAATAATTTCCTTCCCATGGAATTCCCTCACCCCGGTCTAGTTCCAGTATCCAACCGGCCACGTTATCCAAGAAGTAACGATCATGCGTCACGCAGATCACCGTACCGGGATATTGATGCAAGTGTTGTTCCAACCATTCCACCGACTCGGCATCCAAATGGTTCGTCGGCTCATCCAGCAACAAAATATCCGGTTCTTGCAACAACAAGCGGCACAAGGCCACCCGACGACGTTCTCCCCCGGAAAGGAACTTCACTTCCGCATCCGGTTCAGGACAACGCAAGGCATCCATAGCCCTCTCCAACTTCTGGTCAATCTCCCATCCGCCGTGATGCTCGATCAATTCCGTCAACTCCCCCTGACGAGTCATTAACTTATCCATCTCCTCATCACTCATCGGTTCGGCAAACTTCATGTTCACCTCCTCGTACTCCTTCAACAAATCCATCACCTCCTGAACACCCTCCTGCACGGCCTCTTTCACGGTCTTGGAATCATCCAACTGAGGCTCCTGTGGCAAATACCCGATAGAATGTTCTTTCGACCAGATCACCTTCCCCTCGTAATTCGGGTCCAACCCGGCAATAATTTTCAATAACGTCGATTTTCCGGAACCGTTCAAACCGATCACTCCGATTTTTGCCCCGTAAAAAAAGGAAAGATAAATATCCTTTATAATCTTTCTTTGAGGTGGTATCGTTTTACTCACCCCCATCATGGAAAAAATAATTTTCTTCTCGTCTGTCATACCCATTAACTTACACGATATTATGTTTCACTTCTAGCACACAACTAATTATCCTTAAAATGGATACAAAGATATATTATATCTTCAAATTAAAAAAATATACTTAATCCGTTATACGAAATAAGCGTGTATTTTGTTTCAAAATTCTAGAAGAAATTCACAATTATTCTTTAACAAGACACTTGCCCCCTCATCAAACACGATTCATTCAAACATATAACAAACTAGCTATCATAGCCATTACTCAAGAATCCCCGGGAGTCTTCTTTCTGTCGGGGCTCAAAAAAAACACAAACCTCTATAATTAATTAATCGAATAAATAATTCAATTTTAACACTAACAATCGATCATGTTCACGTGTTTTATCATTTCATGTATTCATCCGACTTTTGGCCGTGTCGTACGTTTTTCGCAAATATCTCATCACGATCGGACGCTTGTTTGACTTGTCAATTATCATCTACCCAGTAAATGTGTGAACCAAAAGCGAGACCCCTTTCCCAGCTCCGAATTAACCCCGATGCGCCCTCCCACCTGTTCCACAATACTCTTACAAATAGATAATCCTAAACCTGTTCCATGAGCAAAACTGTTCAATTTCACAAAACGGTCAAAAATCTGTTTCTGCTTTTCTTCTTCAATACCCACGCCCGTATCTGTCACAGATATCTCAACCTCCCCATCCCTCAACATATATCCCACGGTTATTTTCCCGGAAGGTGTAAACTTGAAAGCATTATTCACAAAGTTGGAAATAACCTGCCGTAACCGATTCTTATCGCTGTACACCCAACATTCCGGCAAATTTGGAGCTATACATAAATCAACTCCGGCCGGAACTTTCACCCGAAGTGAAGTCACGACATCCTCGCACAACTGGCACACGTCCACCCGATCATACACGAATTCAAAAGTCCCCGCCTCAATTTTCGATAAATCCAGAATATCCGAAATTAATTGCAGCAACAATTCGTTATTCTCCTCCACGATACCGATATATTGCGCACGCTCACTTTCCTCCTGAGCATAAGCCAATAAATTGGAAAAACCTACAATCGCATTCAACGGAGTACGAATCTCATGACTCATATTCGCCAAAAACGCAGACTTCAAACGATCCGATTCTTCCGCCTTATCCTTCGCTTTGATCAACTTTGCCTCGGTTTCTTTCAATTCCGTAATATCATAATTAATACAAATCATCTCGATCATCCCTTCCTGCGGACGATAATCCCTCACTAACACGTTCACCCGTGTCCACGTATAATGCCCGTCAGCCCGTCGAATTCGCATATCATTCCGTAAATGCGTCCGTTTCCCAGCAATTACATCTGACAAAAAAGCAAGCATCAAAGCCCGATCCTCCGGGTGAAAATGCGAGTGTACCCCGATAATCTGCGGTAGTGGCGTCCCGATTTCTTCCCCCACGTTCTTATACCAACTATCCAGACCATACCCGTTACGAGTCAAGACATTAAAATGTGCGTACCCGACTTGCGCATAATCCCCCACCAACGTGAAAAAGTCCTTGAACTCCTGGATCTGGTTATATGCCTCCGTAGCTTCCGTCCGGTCCAGACTAATTAACAAATAATTGATCAAATTATTCTGAGCATCATACAACGTTGTCACCTTTGTCAGTAAATTCAACCTCCCTGTCTTTTCAGAAACATAAAGACCATTCAATTTCGAAAAATCATACACCAGAGAAAAACTCACATCCTCTCTTCTCTTCATCCTTTCTCTCATCTCCTCCGGTATAAGATGGTTCTCAAACATATTAATTCCCAAAACATCCTCTTTCTTAACCACCCCGAACATCTCAATATCTTTATCATTCAAATCGACAAGATACCCGTCTTTATCATACAACTCTATCCCGACCGGGATATTCTGATATATATTACGCAGCAAACGTTCACTCCGGTCCAACGCCTCGTGGGCAGAGAAGGTGTCGGTCATATCCGAAAACATCAACACGACCTCATCCTTACAAGGAGAATACATCACGACATGAAAATATTTATTTTTCTCTTCCAGATGATAATTTATATCCCGTACAACCCCGCTTCGCATCACCCGTTCCAGCTCAGGTAGCTGTTCCACAAAATGCGGATCAACTTTACTAGCATATTTCCCGATCCAACTATTCCCCCTCGTGTTGTAAAGAATCTGAGCCATCGTGTTCGAATCCATGAAATAATAATCCTTCACGTGTCCTTTCTCGTCATAAAACAATTTCATCCGCACATACCCCACCGGCATATGTTTAAACAAATCTGCCAAGAATTTTTTCTCCTCCTGTGCCTTATCCTCCGACTTCCGGAGTTCCATGCAAATACTGATAATATTCACCATCGAGGCAAACCACTGGTAATCCTCATTTTTCCACACGTGAGGCTTATCCAAAATGTCGATACCGGCATACCCGGACACACCGTCTTTTGAAAACATCGGGATAACCATAAGCGATTTCACCCCTTGCTCCGTCAGACGCCTTTTTTCCTCGCTTGCCTCTTCCGGTAACTCGTCCAAGCTGGCAAAAATAATCGGGGACGCATTTCCGGCCAACTGTTTCGTCCACCAGGGAATATTACTCATCGGGAACTTCTCCATGTAATTCTTTTTCTTGAAAGACTTGTAATTTCCCGCCTCGTAACGACACGTCTGAGTGCGATTTTCCCAATCATACTCTATGATATAGGTACACCCCTCCGGATAATGCTGCATAATATCACCCAAAATCTTATTGATAACATTGCTCATATCCCCGGAACGAAGCAATGAAAGCAACGAGCGAGAGATACTATTTTGCTGGGCAAACAAATTATTCACACGTTCCATTGCCGTTTCCTCCGTATCCATATTCTCCGGGACATCAAGACACTCCATGAAACCACTGGTTTTCATATTCCCCTCGGCATCCACCTCCTTGGAACACAACTTCACTCGCACCCACACGATTTTTCCTCTCACCTCGATCGGGTAAATTTGGTCATATATATTCTGGGTTTTTCCAAAACGAAATTCGTTCACCGTTCGCAAACGATAATCCTCTCGGATCAACTTACGAAAATCAACAAAACTGATTATCCCATCTTCGCCCAAACCTAACAATTCTCGAAGAAAATCAGAACAGATATACTGTTTTTTAGAAAAATCAGCTTCCCACCAACCTATTCGTGCCTTATTCAGTAAATCTTGAACACGTCCACTATTGAACCGACCATTATTATCCACGACCTTACAAATTTGATTATATTCAACGCCTAATCTTACAAAAATAGTAAAATATCCTTCACCCCGGACTTCTTTTCAAAATAAACAGGTCGTTAAATTTCATTTTTCAAAAGATTTTCGCTTTTAAACTTTTCAGCATATATTTGTCTGGATAAAATTCTCGACATGAGCGACTATATTAACGGTATAGATACATTTAAAGAACTATACTCGGATTACTTTCAATCCGTGTGGGGATTTTGCAATACCTATCTGAAAGACAAGGAACAAGCCATGGACGCCACGCAGGAGACATTTTTCAAATTGTACGAACGCTTGGATGATTCCTACACCAAACGAAATGCAGTTGCTTTCATTTATATCACGGCAAAAAATATCTGCATGGACATCTTGAGACGGAATAAATTTAAGACCGAAGATTCAGAACGATTAAAGGATGAATTGCCCTCGGAAGACTCCTTTCTGGAAGAAATTGCCAACCAAGAAATGATCCGGTGTGTACACACTGCTATCAACCAGCTCTCCGGACGCAGCCTTGAAATTGCCACCCTCGCATTAGAAGGCAAATCAAACCCGGAAATTGCGGATGCGTTGGGAATCTCTCTTAACTCCGTGAAATCTCTCAAAAAAGAAATGTACACCAAATTACGAAAGATTATCGGACACGAATATATTATCCTTTTTTTCGCCAAGCATTTGCTACACGCGGATAAATAAATTCTGCAAACTCATCATTTCCATATATTTTCTATAACCTTTGTCCTATTTCAAACCCAATTAATCTGGTTTTCAGAAAGTATTTCTACTCAAATAACAAAAGAGTAATATCATAGGTATTATAATAGACTTACTATCTTCATATTTATTTTCAATCTAATTTCTATAATAATTAGCGTTAAATTAAGAGTTGGTATGACAAATATAGTAAAACATAAGAAAAAAAATATCTTATATAGATATTAATATCCATATAACAGGGTTGAAAAAGTTTACTTGCTCCCAGTAAACTTTTTCCAGAAAAATACATTTGTATTTTTATCTTTTTTTCCTATTACGGAAAAGGAAAGCCCCGAACGGCAAACAGATTCCGGCAATAACGATCTGGTAAGCCCCGTATAAAACACGAGTGTCGTTAGCCAGCGCATTACCGGCAACCGACATACTCCCTCCTTCCTTGTCCAGACCGAGCGTGATCATCTGCCATAAAACTACGAATGCGGCAAGCAGCGAAAAAAACGATCCGAGATACAACAAGCCCATAGACATATCCTGCTTTGCCTCTTTCCGCAAACCAAAAAGAAAAACAAGGGCAAACATAATAAACGTGAACCAACCAACGGTTTGATACCCCATGATCATTCCCAAACTACCGATTTCATACCAAGGCAGAAACGTCGCAATCATACCAATGATGGCGATCAAAAAAATGACAATTTTTTGCTTACTCATAACATCCGATATTTTTATTTTCAATATAAATTTCACTCTTTCTAAATAGGGTTTACGTGACGAATAATGATGAAGTTATCAATACTTTATTTAAAACAAGTATAAACTCGTTTTTTTTGAAAATATTTACCGCTTTTACTTGAAAATCGCAAGAACAATGAGTAGTTTCGCGCATAAATATTGGAACGAGAGAAATATTCGAAGAACGTGCGCCATAAATAAGCTAAATGATTAAAATATAATATCTAACTTTAATGTTTTTTTGTTATGAAACCAACACATATTGAACACATCGGCATCGCAGTTGCCAGTTTAGATGAAGCAATCCCATACTATGAAAAAGTATTAGGTTTAGAATGCTATGCTATTGAAGAAGTAAAAGATCAAAAAGTAAAAACAGCTTTCTTTAAAGTAGGACAAACTAAAATCGAATTACTGGAATCAACTGACCCGGAAGGCCCTATCGGTAAATTCGTTGAGAAAAACGGAGGTGGTATGCACCACATCGCTTTCGCTGTTGAAGATGTTCAAGCCGCATTGAATGATGCACAAGCTGCAGGTTGCCAGTTAATCGACAAAGCTCCGCGCGGAGGTGCAGAAGGATTGAGAATTGGATTCCTTCACCCGAAATCAACATTCAGAGTATTAACTGAACTTTGCGGAACGAAATAATTTCTTTTAAATAATCAGCTCATATAAATTTTGATAATATGACAAATCAAGATAAAGTCAAAGAGTTAATCGAATTACGTGCGCAGGCAAAGCTTGGCGGAGGGGAAAAGCGTATAGAATCCCAACACAAAAAAGGGAAATATACCGCTCGCGAAAGAATCGCCATGTTGCTGGACGAAAATAGTTTCGAAGAGTTTGATATGTTTATAACACACCGTTGTTATAACTTTGGAATGGAAAAAACCAAATTCTTGGGCGATGGTGTGGTAACCGGACAAGGAACAATTGACGGACGTCTCGTATTTGTTTTTGCTCAAGACTTCACTGTTTTCGGAGGTGCCCTTTCCGAGATGTTAGCTCAAAAAATTTGCAAGGTGATGGACAAAGCCATGACCGTGGGAGCTCCCATTATCGGATTGAATGATTCGGGTGGAGCCCGTATTCAAGAAGGGGTTAACTCCTTAGCCGGATACGCAGAAATTTTCGAACGGAATATTCTCGCTTCAGGAGTTATCCCGCAGATTTCTGCAATTTTCGGTCCTTGCGCCGGAGGTGCCGTGTACTCTCCTGCCTTGACAGACTTCATCCTGATGACTGACCAATCATCATATATGTTTGTAACCGGTCCGAAAGTAGTGAAAACTGTAACGGGAGAAGATATCACAACCGAAGAACTAGGAGGTGCAGAAGTTCACTCCACGAAATCCGGTGTTTCTCATTTCTTGGCAGAAAACGAAGAAGAGGGTATCTCTATCATTCGCGATTTGCTTTCTTATTTACCTTCCAACAACTTGGAAGAGGCTCCGATTGCCATATGCAATGACCCGATTGACCGTCTGGAAGATCGGTTAAACGAGATAATTCCTGATAATCCGAATTTACCGTATAACATGATGGATGTCATTGAAGCCATCGTGGATAACGGAAAATTCTTGGAAGTTCACAAACGTTATGCCCGTAACATCATTGTCGGATTCTGCCGTATGGGTGGACGTTCTGTCGGTGTTATCGCTAACCAACCAAACTTCTATGCCGGAGTTCTTGACATTGAAGCATCTCGTAAAGCTGCACGTTTCGTTCGTTTCTGCGACTGTTTCAACATTCCGGTGTTGACTTTGGTTGACGTACCAGGATTCTTACCGGGACGCGTACAGGAATATGGTGGTATTATCACTCACGGGGCAAAATTGATGTTTGCTTACGGAGAAGCGACTGTACCCAAAGTAACCGTTACTTTACGGAAATCTTACGGAGGTGCACATGATGTGATGTCATGTAAACAATTGCGTGGAGACTTCAATTACGCTTGGCCCACGGCTCAAATCGCCGTTATGGGAGCCAAAGGAGCTATTGAAGTATTGTACGGTAAAGAATTAGCCGCTATCTCTGATCCGGAAGAAAAAGCTAAATTCATTGCCACAAAAGAAGATGAGTATAACTCGGCTTTCGCAAACCCGTACAAAGCCGCTTCATACGGGTATATCGATGATGTTATAGAACCGCGCAACACGCGTTTCCGTATTATCCGTGCTTTCCAGTCTTTACAGACCAAGCGCGTTGTTAACCCGATGAAGAAACATTCAAATATACCGTTGTAAGCCATATGATCACATTAGCAATAAACTGGGGTTACGCACTCCTCGTTACAGGCGTAGGGATGCTGACAGTATTCCTGTTATTGGTTCTTTTGATCGTGATTATTAATTTTCAGACAAAACTCACGAGTCAAGTAGGAGGTCATACAAAAACAGTCCAAGAGCCGGAAAAAGCAGCCGTGACAACGGATACTCATCCCACCCCACACGAACAAGCTGCCATTGCTATGGCTATGCATCTATATTTTAACGCTCATGATGAAGAGCCTCATGTAATCACGATCGAAGAAGTTGAAAAACGTTATTCTCCGTGGAGCTCTAAAATTTATGGCATGAGAAATCTTAATAAGTAAAATAAACAGATTATGAATAAATTCAAAATCACCATAGACGAAAATAATTTCGACGTAACTGTAAATATAACGGATCATGACAAAGCTACGGTTGAGGTGAATGGGATATCTTATGACGTAACTTACGAAAGCAAGAATACGGTTGCCCCTGCCGTAACTCGCAAACCGGCAGCGATACCGACATCAACCACGTATAAGAGTTCCGCACAAACTACAACTTCCAACAAGACGAACGCAATTAAGGCTCCGCTTCCCGGTACCATATCCGCAATTAACGTTAAAGTTGGCAGCCAAGTAAAACGCGGAGATTGTTTGCTTGTAATGGAAGCTATGAAAATGGAAAATAACATTGTAGCAACTAGCGACGGTCAAGTGAAAACAATTCATGTTACCGTAGGTCAGAGTGTTTCACAGGAAGATCCACTTGTTGAATTGGCTTAATTACCGTAAAACATTTGAAAATGAAACAAGTAGAAAAATACCTGCTAAAAGTAGCCTTATTACTCGGAATATTTATCATGCCTTTTGCCGCCAGTGCAGAAGAGATTGATATGAAAGAAAAAGTAGCCAAATTCCTGAATGACACTGGATTTGCTCAACTTTTTGCCGGGGATTGGCTATGTTTAGTCATGATAGTTATATCTTGCATACTATTTTATTTAGCTATTGTAAAGAAATTCGAACCTTTGTTATTATTACCCATCGCCTTTGGTATGTTATTGACGAACTTACCCGGAGCAGGGTTATATCATCCGGAACTTTTCGAAGGAGGACATGTACATTGGGAAAATTTCTCGATTTCCAATAACGTTGGTTTGCTGGATTACCTTTATTTAGGAGTAAAACTAGGAATTTATCCCTGTATTATTTTTATCGGTGTAGGAGCAATGACAGATTTTGGTCCGCTGTTGGCAAACCCCAAGAGTTTCCTTCTGGGAGCAGCTGCCCAACTTGGAATTTTTGCAACATTCTTGGGAGCCCTTGCCCTCGGTTTTACCTATGCAGAAGCAGGCTCTATCGGTATTATCGGTGGTGCTGACGGTCCTACAGCCATTTACTTGACGTCTAAACTGGCACCTGGATTGCTTGGCCCTATTGCAGTTGCAGCCTACTCATACATGGCATTGGTTCCGGTGATCCAACCGCCCATTATGAAAGCACTGACCACTCAAAAAGAACGGGAAATTGTAATGAAACAATTGCGTAAAGTTTCTAAAAAAGAGAAAATCGTATTCCCGATCGTTGTAACCATTTTCGTATCATTACTTTTACCCTCGGCAGCACCCCTAATCGGATGTTTGATGCTAGGTAATTTAATGCGTGAATGTGGAGTGGTTGATCGCTTAAGTAAAACGGTTCAAAACGAGTTAATGAATATCTGTACGATATTTTTAGGAATTTCTGTTGGAGCAACAACTACTGCTACCGCATTCTTGAATTTCCAAACATTGGCTATTCTGATCATTGGTATTCTGGCTTTCAGTATTGGTAGTGCTGGCGGTGTATTACTAGCAAAATTTATGAACTTATTCACCAAGAACAAGATCAATCCGTTGATCGGTTCTGCGGGAGTTTCTGCAGTTCCAATGGCAGCCCGCGTATCACAGAATGTGGGACAAGAAGCTAACCCAGGAAACTTCCTGTTGATGCACGCCATGGGTCCGAATGTGGCCGGAGTTATCGGTTCTGCCGTTGCAGCCGGTATATTATTGTCATTCTTAGGATAACTTAATATCTTGGACTACCTCAAAATAAATTTGAGGTAGTCTTTTTATATTCTGTTTATTATACATTATTTTCTTTTGGACATTAAATAATTCATTCTATTCATGGGACTTAGAGGTTTCGGCAGCGACAATTTTTCCGGTGTTTTACCGGAAGTATTCAAAGCACTAGAAGAATCCGCCTTTGGACATCAACATTCTTACGGGAAAGACAAGTACACAGCAAAAGCCATCGAGGATTTTAAACAAATCTTCGGAGACGATGTTGACGTGTATTTCGTTTATAATGGAACGGGAGCCAATATATTGAGTCTCTCGGCTTTCACTCATTCATATAATGCGATCATTTGTGCGGAAACAGCTCATATCAACGTGGACGAGTGCGGGGCTATCGAGAAACAAACCGGCAGTAAGTTGTTGACTGTTCCTACATTTGACGGTAAACTCACCCTCGGATTGATTCACAATCATATGCATGGATTTAACGACCAACATCACGCTCAACCGAAAATCATCTCGCTAACTCAGTGTACGGAACTCGGAACAGTCTACACGCATGATGAATTAAAAGAAATTTGTGACTTCGCCCATGCCCACGATATGTATGTTCACATGGACGGCGCCCGTCTGGCAAATGCCATTGCATACCTAGGATGTACTCCAGCTAGTATCACGAGAGACGTAGGAATCGACGTTTTAAGCTTCGGGGGAACCAAAAACGGCATGATGTTCGGGGAAGCTGTTGTCTTCTTTAACACCACGATGTCGAAAGAGGTTAAATATATCCGGAAACAGTTGATGCAGCTACATTCCAAATCGCGCTTTATCGCCGCCCAGTTCTCGGCTGTTCTAAAAGATAATTTATGGTTGAAATCAGCCGCACACGCAAATGCCATGGCACAAAAGCTCGCTAACGCAGCAGAGCAGATTCCTTCCGTGAGCATCACGCAGAAGGTTGAGGCAAACGAGATTTTCGCTATCATCCCGCGAGAAAAGATTACCAAACTTCAAGAGGAGTGTTTCTTTTACGTGTGGGATGAAGATGCGGCCGAAGTAAGATGGGTTTGCTCGTTTGACACTACAGAAAATGATGTCATCGAATTCGCAAACCTATTGCGTCAAGAATTATGCTAGAAGATGGATAGAGAAATTATTACCACTGAAGACGGAAGTACCACCCTGTATATACCGGAACTGAACGAGCATTATCATTCCATTCACGGAGCCATACAGGAATCTACTCATATATTTATAAAAGCAGGCATTGAATACTACGGGCAGAAGAATATCCGGATTCTAGAGGCTGGGTTTGGAACAGGTCTAAATGCTTTTCTAACGTTGCTTGAGGCGAGAGATAATGAACGCAAAGTAGTGTTTCACACGTTCGAGAAATACCCGTTGACACCTCAAGAAGTGGAACAGATTAATTATTCCGACCTCTTCACCCCGGAAGATGCTCCCCTGTTTCAACAATTACATGACGCACCTTGGGAAGAGGATGTTGTCATCACCCCTTATTTCACACTCCACAAGCACCGGGCAGATTTCGAAGAAGTTAATTTTCACGAATATTTCGATATGGTCTTTTTCGATGCTTTCGCCCCCGACGTACAACCTCGCCTATGGACTGAATCTATGCTTACCAAGTTTTACAAAGCGCTTAAACCGGAAGGAATTCTCACGACCTACTGCGTTAAAGGAACCGTAAAACAAGCTCTCCGTAATATCGGTTTTAACTTGAAACGTCTTCCCGGTCCCCCGGGGAAACGGGAAATGTTGAGAGCGGTGAAATAAATTTTAAATTCCAGCCGCACAAATCAACGCTTTTTCAATCGTAAATCGGAATTCATAAATTGTAAATTATTCGAATGTTTTCCAAAGACTTAAAACAATTACTTGACGAGAAGTATTTAGAATACAATAAATCGGAATTCTTTATAGAAACCGATCCGATTCAGATACCGAAGTGTTTCGAAGAAAAAGAGGACATCGAAATTGCCGGATTCCTGGCAGCATCATTAGCATGGGGACAGCGGCCCACGATTATCAAGAAATGCAAAGAGTTGATGCAATTAATGGATTATGCACCCCACGATTTCGTGATGCAGGCGGAAGCTCAAGACTACGAACGTTTCTGCAATTTCAAGCACCGCACGTTTAATAGTTACGATTGTGTTTACTTTTTAAGATCCCTAGCGAATATTTATCGCCATCATGGGGGATTGGAAACCGTTTTCACACGGGCCTACCAAAAACATCAAGATATGTTTGAAGTTCTAAAAGAGTGGTATTCTGTTTTCACCTCTTTACCTGCCGAGGCAAGAGTATTGCGACATATTGCTAACGTGGAGAAGGGTTCAGCTGCGAAGAGGGTAAATATGTTTTTGCGCTGGATGGTGAGACACGACGGAGAGGTGGATTTTGGCCTGTGGAAAGATATTCCGACCTCAGCCCTATTGATCCCGCTTGACCTGCACACGGGTAACGTGAGTCGTCAACTAGGACTACTTACCCGTAACCAGAATGACCGGAAAGCCGTGGAAGAACTTACTGCACGTCTCCGGGAAATGGATCCTGTCGATCCGATTCGCTATGATTTTTCACTTTTCGGATTAGGGGCTTTCGGAGAAATATAACCGTTCTAATCTTTAAAGCGTTTCAAGTCCGCTGAAGTAAATCCCCATTCCGGAGTCAAAATACTGCCCTCTCCCTTGAGAGTGTACCACGGAGATTTATCACGTTCTTTCAGATTTACCAGCACCTGAATGTCTTGGGCCGGCATATAGCTTTGGGCCAGCAAATACAACTTTTCTCCTGTTGCGGGATTCTCCGCCATATCGACCACGATGACCGCGTGCCCGGGTGAACCGCCTTGAATAAGCACGTCCCCGATCTGCATGGAAGTCACCGGTACGGACGTTAATTCCTTCGCCAAAGATAAAGTCCCGGCATAAGCGAACACCACGTCCAGATAGGCTCTAAAAGTTTTATAAGAGTAATCTTTTTCTTTGGATTTGTACCAAGAAACTTGATTTCCTTTCACGCTGATCCGGTAACCTTCTGCCCATTTCGTGTAATCGGCACGGAAACCGTTCGTGAAGTTAAAGTGGATCCGGTCATACGCTTTATGCTTATATAGGTATTCCGCCTGCAAACGAATCACGGCATCGGCACATTGTTGCAAATCCCGCTTACCGATCTCCATATCCACCACGGCACAATACACGCTTCGGTTCCATTTCTCCCGGCCATCGAAATAATGCACTTTAGTCCCGTGAGAACGCAAAGGAAGGTTTCTCAGGT
>OGHO01001311.1_pt1 | contig 24432 bp, 24 predicted proteins | sample 1571421 | NCBI WGS metagenome assembly OGHO01 (sample SAMEA2581937, study PRJEB24529) | metagenome | biome: Human gut stool | place: China | collected 2011
TTCCCTACACGACGCTCTTCCGATCTAGACCGATATCGACACGGGTATCTCGATCGAGAGTGATTTGTTTGGCCTTTGTTTTTCAACCGAGGATCAGAAAGAGGGGATGCAGGCTTTCCTGGGTAAGAAGGCTGCCAACTTCAAAAAGAAATAAGAGGAAACTAATTTATAATAAACTAATTTTGGGGATAAAATGAAAATTTGCGTTGTAGGAACAGGAACAATGGGTAATGGAATAGCCCAGACTTTCGCGCAAGCAGGACATGACGTCTTGTTGAAAGGCCGTTCAGAAGCATCTTTAGCTAAAGCTCACAAGTCTATCGAGAAGAGTCTTTCCAAGCTCGTAGAGAAAGGTAAAATGGAAGCAGCCGAGAAGGATGCGATCAATGCCCGGATCAAGGACACGATGGTTTATGAAGATTGCAAAGATGCAGATTTGGTTATCGAGGTAGTTGCCGAGGATATGGCTACCAAGAATGAAATATTCAAAACGTTGGATGCTATCTGCAAACCGGAAGCTATCCTGGCGACGAATACTTCTTCTCTTTCTATCACCGAGATTGCCGCTGCCACGAGCCGTCCCGAGCAGGTAATCGGGATGCACTTCTTTAATCCGGTACCGATGATGAAATTGGTAGAGGTGATTAAAGGTCAGTTGACCTCTCAAGAAGTACACGATAGAGTAATGGCTATTGCCTCCGAGATCGGTAAGACACCGGTAAGCGTGAACGAAGCTCCCGGCTTCGTGGTAAACCGCATCCTGATCCCGATGGTAAACGAGGGAATCGGTATTTATGCCGACGGGGTTGCTTCGAAGGAAGAGATTGACGAGGCCATGAAATTAGGAGCCAACCACCCGATGGGACCTTTGGCGTTAGGCGATTTGATAGGTCTCGATGTATGTTTGGCTATCATGGAGGTATTGTATAACGAATTCGGTGATTCTAAATACCGTCCGCACCCGTTATTACGGAAAATGGTTCGTGCTAACTTGTTGGGACGCAAGACCGGAATCGGGTTCTACGATTATCGGAAATAAAATAGTCCATAAGGTCTGTAAAGTTTATAAAGTCTTTGACCCTGCGGGCGCTTGGTTTTACGGCAGCTTAAGCTGCCGTTTTACTTTGTCCGAAAAACTTCCATGACTTTATGGACTTTATGGACTATTTTATTGTCCGATTTTAATCGTCGAACGTTTTTGCGGGTGAGAGTCTGCGGCTGTCGGGCGGAGACTATACGAGTTGAAATTGAAGGTCAACCCGATCCAATAGGCGTGAGTGGCTTCTTTGCTGTAATTTTCCAGGCGAAGCGGGCCTTGATTTGAACGGGCTGTCCATTTCGAGGTATCGAACACGTCCGAGATGGAGAAACTGACCTGAAGCCTGTCTTTCAGGAATCCTTGTTTGATAGCCAAGTCGAGATAATGATTTTCTTCTACCTTGAATTGTGGAACCTTTGTTGCCGATTGGTAAGAAAAACTGGCTTGAAATTCGGTATATTTACCCGCAAACAGGGAAAGTTCGACATGGCTGGACCAGCAGAAATCATCGACGTGAAGGTCGATCCCTTGAAATTTTCCGGTTGAATGCGTGTGTAAAAGCGAGATCGAAGGGGTCAGGGACATCCATGGGAAAATTTGGGCAGGTAAATTTATATCCCAACCCACTTCGTTTTGGATTCCCCCGTTCGTGTAGGTCATGATTAACGTGTCGGGAGTTGTTGTGAGGGCAACGGGTGTGATAAACTTTTCCGTGGATTTGAAATAGAGATTGCTGTTTAATTGTACTTGTTTACCCGTCACGGAGTATTGGAGTGCGATCCGGTTCATGATCTCCGGGCGTAGAAAAGGATTGCCACGTTCGAAAGTGATAGGATCGATCGGGTTCGTGTACGGGTTGAGTTGAACGTAATCCGGCCGGATGCTTTCTCGGTTGAAATGGAGTGCCAGTTCCTGACGATCCGAAAGGTGGTATTGGATTGTTAACCGTGGATAGGGATAAAATCGGTTTGTATTGTTTTTCCTGTTTGTTTGCAAGAGTGTTGTCCGGCTGATGTCGTAATCCGAATATAGTCCTATTTTACAGGAGAATTGTTCTCCCCATTGCCGGGAATAGGAGAGATAAGCGGAATAAACGAATTCGCTGTGATCTACCCCTTGATTTAAATTAGGGTTATTAACCCACTCTTCCGAATTCTGTGCTTTGTCGTGGAAATAGTATCGTGTTTTATTCCATCTGGAGAAAAAATGAATCCCGGCTTCCAATTGTCCTTCGTTTGCAAACGTGTATAGATAATCTGCTTGTAGTTGGGCAAATCGGGGGGATTCTTTGCCGTCTGCGGTATGTGATAGGATTTCGTTTATGTGATATGTTGCCGGGCGGGAATCTTCCGTGTAGGAAAAAACTCCGCTTGTGGATAATTCATGCTTGTTTTCTTCGAATATGTATTTGTGGGCTAACGAACCCTCGATGGTTTTTCTGCTGAAAGCGATTCGGTTATGGGCATCATAAGTGGAGTGTACCCCGTCGTTTAGTCCGTTATTACTCACATCCTGATTAGTCGTGATTTTTGGAAATTGTAATTTAAATTCTCCGAAAAAGAGATTGCGGGAAGAAGGACGAAGGTTCAGTTGCAAACCGATAGCATGACTTAGATGGTGTTGTTCTGTTTCGATCTTTTGTAAGGATTTGATGGATGTCCCCACGGGGATACGGAATAATTCGCTACTGATCTCGATCCGGTCGGAATGACCCGAATAATCCACGTGTAAATCCCATTTTTCCCGGTTATATTCTAAATTTATGTTTCCCGTGAAGTTGTTCGTGAAGTCATAATTTAACGAGACCACGCCGCTCCATGGGGTTTTGTTTCTTTTGTTATTTTCTTGTGCGAATATATCTTCATACATGCACAAGGGAAGTAGAGAGAAGAGTACTTGAATAATCCGTTTTTTCATATATCCGTTTTGTTGTTTATGGGTTTGACAGGGATATGTGTGAAAACTTGTGCCGGTTTGTGTATTTTTAGGATTTGTTAAAAAAGAATGTTCGTTATAATTTGTGAGTAAACCTAGGGTGATCCTAAGGTAATAATACCCATCCTTTGAAGCAGTACCGTGGCTTCGCCAGAGCTCCGCCGTTCCCCGCTATTCGATCTACGAGGAAGCTTCGAAGGTGCTTCGAGAGAGGGGTATTATTACCCTAGGATTACTTCTTTATCAGGGGAGTTTTGTGTTTTGAGTGGAATTTAAGCTTGCATTATTTAGCGATAACAATTGTCCAGCCTATATAAACCGTAATGTAACAATTATATTACAATTTTATATTTTTCAATGGTTTTTGTCGTATTAAACATTTTTACAGATGTGTCCATCATCTCTTGCATATAGTCACCGGCACTCATTGTTGAAAAGAATAGAATATCCTCTCTTTTAAAACCGTTTTTCTGGAATATTTTATCGGGAATTTGTCTGATACTTCTTTCTAATACGGAAAGTAAGGCTTGTGCGAACGCCCACTTTTCGTCGGACGGATTAAAGAAATCAATATCTTTACAATTTTCAACAATATCGACAAGAGGCTGATAAAGGAAATCTGCTTCAAGTCCGTTTTTCCAATCGTAATACTTATTGATGTTATTGCTGTAATCCCATGTCAGATAAAAGCCATAAAAATCATCTGTTGTTACAAAGCCAATGGCACACATGTTTTTATCTTTGGCGCTATCCAGTATTTTGTCGATTTCATGGGGCAATTCCTGGGAACATCTTTTGCTAAACTTTTCCAATTCTGCTATATCCATTTTTTGTTCTCTATTTTGGGGTTATTAATCAATCAGAAATTTTTTTATTTTTCCTCACATCAATATGAAGTAAATCATCGTGGTCTGTTATGCTGTATAATTCCATAAAATCCGATGTCATCAGATAAAACTCATCCAGACCTTCACAATCACCTATGAATATATGTATGTCGGACATTTTTGCTTTATAAATGACGAAATCTTTGTTCCAATAGTCAATAATAAAGTAAAGAACCCTATTCTTGTCTATGATATCTAACAAATGCCAATAGGGGTCTTCCCTGTTGCAGTCTATGCTGTAGGGTATATACTTAAAGCTTAACCATAATGCACGAGGATTACCAACCACGAAAGTATCATATAGTCTTTGTATCAAACATTCTTTATCTGCATCTTCTATTTTCTGAAATAGAAGATTATTATCCTTGATTGTCCTTTCGATTTCTTTATAGTCAAACATGGTATTTTATTTAGTTGATAATGTCCGATGAAAATTACTTTGGGAGTTTTTTATTCGTCGGTCAGCTATTTTCCCATTTTTTAATCATGCTCAAATCTCTTTTCAACAAGTTGAAGTCATACACGATTTTCTTCTTTTGCATTTTGCCAGAGACATTTGCACATAGTACATAAAATCTCTATGATTATTCTCTTCTGTGCTAATTTTTATATTATTGCCTTACGGCATCAGGTTCTAATACGCTGCCTTCCCAATATGTTTTACCTCTTTGTTGTCAATCTTACAACACCATTTAACATATGCAAAGTTTGGAATATTACATACTGTTACATATCCACTAGCCCATAAGTCATCCCTGTTGCCTGCCTCGTCATAATCGATTTCACAAATTTCAATTCTTAAGCCTTCTGTCAGAAAATGCTCATTCCCATAAACATCTTTCCTTACATCGGATTGAGAAAATAAGACGATATCATCTTCTAACCATTCATTAAAATCAACTTTAAATCTTGGTGTCATATTTTATTGATAATGGGTTGTAGCTTGCCGCCGTTAGGCGAAACAGGTACTTGTTAGCTACATTTGGCTAATGCAATCGGTTAATATACTGCTCATCTCCTTACAGGCATCAACTAATTCTTTCAATTCGTTTTCATCCATAAAATCTGCCAATTCGTATTCTTGTGGGGCATTTATAAATTTGTTCAAACCACTTAGAAGTAGCATTGCGTCATCTTTTGATGTAGAAATAGAGAAGAAATTAGAATATTCGCTATTGGGATCTAATTCTTCTATGTTAACCTCTCCATTTTTTATACTTTCCAGTAAAATGGCCGACAAGTCAATTACTACATCAATAGCCATATCGAAATGCGGTTCATAAGACTCATCTATGCAGAAATAAACGTCTCCTCCATTCACAGAGTCTTCTTTTAATAAGACATTCAAATGGATATCGGATAAAATTTTACTTAACTCTAAATTATATTGTTCCTGATTTCCGAAATAATCCAGCAATAGAAGGGAATCATCACATCCACCTATATAATTGCCCCACCATTTTTTTATATAAAGTTCCATATTCTTTAGTTTGTAATTTATTTAGCGATAATATTGTACTAACAGCGAAATTTGTGAAATCCGCTGTTATTTTCTTTAATATATCACTTGTAAGGCAAATGTAAGAAAAGTGCAGTACACCACGAACGGCGTGCTGCACTTTTTTTGCAAATCGGGCAGGCTTTAACATTTATAGTTTGAAACCCTTGCTTTTCTTTTACGGCCGCATGGGGTGTCGTGTGTTTTACCTTAACTTTTCGAACAGTTCCTCTTTTTACTTGTAAATTAAGTTACAACGAGTTGGTCGTAGTTATGTGAATCGGTGTAATATGCAGAAAAATAAGTGTTTGGCTGAAATTTTTATCCGTTACGGAAGTAAGGTAATCGAACTCTTGCTGCATTTGGCTTAAGGGTGACTTCATTTTATAGAAAGTAAAGCGTAATGAGCACTGTTTCAGTAGATTCGTTGTGTTTTGTTCTAATTTGCAAGTTATTTTAAAACGATCGTTTAATGACAGAGATACTTTTAGAGATTTGTCGTTTTAAGCAAAATCACAAACGCTTGATTGTTAAAAAGAAAAAATAATTCATTTTCATTTGCGCAATTCGAAATTTTCGTATCTTTGCGACGCATTAAACGATCGTTTTTTAATCTAAATGACGTTTTGCAGACAGCTTCTGTGCGTTATTGCTGTTTAAGTGTAGCGTGTAGGACATATGGAAAGAAATCAGAACTCGTGACGGGGTTAGTGCGCGAAGCGTATCCGGTTAAATCGTGATTTCGGTTATTGTCAGTAGAAACAGGAGCTTCCGCTAAAAAACAATTCATGGTAACAAGTGATAATCTAAACTGGTATGCGGCTTACACCCGTGTAAATCAGGAATTAATTATTAAAAAGAAACTGGACGAGTTGGGTATCGAGAATTACTTGCCACAAGAGGAACAAGTTCGTGACACCCCGCTTGGACGGAAGAAAATACGTGTAATCTTGATCCACGGGATGATTTTTATCCGTACGGATAAAGCGACAAGTTTTTCTTTGTTGAATGATTACCTGTTGAATATCGTTTATTTGAAAGATCGTGAAAATCGTCATTCTTTGATTATCCCGGACAAACAAATGCAGGATTTCATGTTCCTGTTGGATTTTTCAACCGAGGGAGTGGAGGTTCTTAATAAAGATTTGAAGCGGGGGGATCGGGTGAGAGTAATCAAAGGGTCTTTACAAGGATTGGAAGGGGAACTGGTGCGTTTGAAAGGACACAAACGGGTTGTCGTTCGTTTGGAAGGAGTGGCATCCATTGCGACATCTTTTATACCGGGATCGTTTTTGGAAAAAATAGAGTAGTTAACACGAAACAATGGAAAAGAATTTATTTCGAGAGTTGTACAAGCGGACATGTGGGTTGACGCTGAAGGATTGTCCCCCGTCATCTCTTTCGGGACTCTTGCATGGTTACTTGTCTGTTTATTCTATGGTGAGAGTCTATCCGTGGTTGGAAGACGAATTTGAAGGGCCGTGGGATATTCATGAACGAGTACGTGAGATTGCACGGATGATCCAAGAGTTGTTGAAAGATGGTGATATTCCCGTGGATACACGGGCCGGATACGTGGTGGATTTAATGGACGCTTATCTGTTGTATTCGGATATGAATTTTTTGGATGTAGCCTTGGATACAGCTTACGAGATTCTTACTCCTAAAGGAAGTGAGAAAATGGTTTTACCTTGCCGGACACCTAATATCTGTCGGTTACTCTGTAATTGTTATTATTTTACCGGAGAGGAAGAAAGTGGGCTATTGGCTAGGAGCCTTGTAACGGAAGCCCTAGGATTAAGTCGGAAATTTAGTTGTGAGGAGTTGATTGCTTGGTGGGAGGCTATTCGGACTTATGAGAGTGTTATTGGGGAAATGGAAGTACCAGTTGAAGAAAAGGAGCGATTAGTTGGTGAGAGAATACGGTTAGGTGTAAGTGTAGAACAGGTCGAGGATGAAAAGATAGAAGATTTTCAACAAAATAATAGTGATGTCTGTTTGATTGCAAAAGTGTTTGATATTTTGGCAAGACGGGAATTTATAATGTGTAATGAGGTTTTCGGAAAATAAATAGTTCTGTGCTTTATAATGTATGATATGTGACTGTGTGTACGATGGAAGAAAGGTATGGTTATTAAATGATTTTCCTGCGTGTCGTTTTAGGATAACTGAAATTAAGTTTTTTGTTGTTGTAAAATGGAGAAAAATATCGGTTTGATAAAATGAATATTCATAAGCTTAGATATATCTGTTAATGAAGTTGCCTAATACATTTAAGGGTATTTAAATTGTGAGGATTACAAGATATTCTATTTCTTGCATGGAGTAAAAATCGTGATAATGAATGTTAGCATTTTATATCGGATAAAAAAAAGCCAACTTTTTAAGGATTCGTTTTGGGCAATTTCTGGTAATGGTATAAGTTATGGTTTACTGTTACTGGGAGGTATTTTTATTGCTCGATTTCTGGGTAAAGATTTATATGGCGAATATGGTGTAATTAAAACCACAATGTTTAATATCGCTTCAATAGCAACTTTTGGATTAAATTTTACTTCGACAAAATATATTGCAGAATTTAAACAATTTGATGAATCTAGATTGAAAGCAATATGTCGAGGAGCTTTAAGTGTCACCTTAGTTACGAGTTTAATATTGGCAATTTTATTATTTATTTTTGCTCAAACGTTGGCAGTTTATCTTGATGAACCGCGCTTAACATTGGCTTTTCAAGTTTTAGGTGTTATTATTGTATTGAAAGCAATTTCAACAACTCAATCTGGTATATTGGCAGGTTTTGGCGTGTTTAAAGTTATTGCGCAGAATAGTATTTGGTCAGGAATCGTTTTCTTTTTGTTGTGTATTCCTATGGCTTATTGGGGTGGATTGAAGGGGGCATTGGGGGCATTATTTTTTTCTCAAGTGTTTAATTGTTGGATTAATTATGGGGCGCTTCATTCTATAATGAAGAATCTCCCAGAACAACATCCTTGTTCTTTTGTTAAAGAATTGTTTCGCTTTTCTTTACCTATAGCATTGCAAGAGATTAGTATTAATATTTGTAATTTAGGTGGGGTGTTTTTGATTACCAAATTATCCTCATTGGGAGAATTGGGAATATATTCTGCGACAAGTCAATGGGAGTTGTTCATCACGTTTATTCCTATTTTATTGTCGAATGTGATATTATCTCATTTGTCTAATAGTACAAACGATTGTAGACGTCATAATAAAACAATGAAAGTGATGCTATTAGTTAATTTAGTTTGTACGTTAATTCCATTTATTATTGTTTATTTTCTTTCTAGTTGGATTGTTTCATGGTATGGTGAAACATTTGTCGGGATGGCTTCGGTATTGAATATTATAATATTGGCAGCAATATTTAATTGTTGTTCGAATGTGTTTAGGGCGGAATTTATTACAATAGGTAAGAATTGGCATTTTTTTGCGATGCGTCTGTTACGTGATATTTTACTTCTAGTGTTAGCTTATTGGTTAATTCAAAAAGATAGAGGCGAGAATGCCGCCTTCTATTTTTCAATAGCTTATGTCGTTTCATCTGCATTTTATTTGGTGATTTTGATAACTGTATATTATCTGAAAATAAAAGATAGGGAAATATAAAGTGTAACTTTCATGTATATTATTCAGTTGAGTTCGTATTGTAATTTTTAATTATATATAATTACATTATTGTAGTCATAATGATTGTATTTATTTCATTATTTCTTTTGTTGTCGATATTCAGTTTCTTTATTTGTAGAAAAAAATGGATTGTAGTGTTAATATCTCTACTATTTTCTCTGCTTATAGGATTTCGTGATATGGCGGTAGGGGCAGATACGTTTCGTTATGCAGAGACATATTATTCAATAGGAAATCATGGGTATTTAGGTTATCCAGAACCATTATTCGGCTATTTAAATTTATTGTGTTTTAGATTAGGATGTAGTTTCCATTTTTCTCAGTGGGTACTAAGTTTGATAATGATGGGGTTATTTGGTAAAACCATCATAAAATGTAGCCCCAATTATGGATATTCTTTCTTTGTGTTATTTGCGTTGTTTTTTGTATTTTATGCAATGAATATTTTTAGACAATTAATAGCAATTTCAATCATATTCTATGCTTATTCTTTATTAAATGAAAAACGTATTACAGGCTTTGTGATTTGCGTAATATTAGCAACGTTGTGTCATACACTTTCTGTATTGGCTTTGGCAATGTTGTGGTTAAGAAGAATCGATCTACGTTCTCCTGTGTTTGTTTTGTCATGTCTCTTAATTTCTTTTGTAATTGGTTTTTTTATTTTTAATAATTCGTTATTCATTAGATTGATGGGTTCGTATGGTAAATATTTAACAGTTGGAGATAATGGTTTGCGTGTTGGACAACGAGTTCTACAGGCAGCAATGCTTGCAGTATATTGGTCCGTTTTGTTTGTTTGTATTTATTCTTTGATCAAGAAAGAATACAGACAGAATCTTTGGTTAAAAATATATTTCTTTTCAATATTGGTAACTAATCTGACATTTAGAGCAGAATTAGGGTTAAGAGTGGTACTTTTGTTTAGTATTGCTCAGGTTATCGTATTTCCAATTTTTATTCTGCATAACCGTATGGAATATAAATTTGTTCCTATCTTTTTAATAAATACGGCTATGGCAATTTTTTTCTTTATCTTTTTATTAAATAATTCAGCTACGGTATTGCCCTATAAAAACATGTTATTTCAATAGATTTTAAATTTAATTTTTTTAAATGAAAACAATTTATATTATAGCAAATTTTTGCCGTAAGTTTGATGGAACTATCAATGGACGTTTTCTTTATTTAGCAGAAATGTTGGCCAATAGAGGATTCTGTGTTGAGTTGATCACAAGTGATTTCAGTCATGGGATGAAAAAGTTTAAAGAAGCACCCGTGGATGCATATAAATCTATAATTACTTATGTACATGAGCCTGGTTATCAGTCTAATATTAGTTTTAAAAGATTGTATAGTCATTGGAAATGGGGAATGAATGTGGGAAAGTATCTAAATTCGCATCCTGTTCCTGATTATATTTATTGTGCCATACCTTCGTTAACAGTTGCACTGAAAGCAGGAAAATATGCTCGTCGGCATAATGTGAAGTTTATTGAAGATGTCCAAGATTTGTGGCCGGAAGCTTTTGGATTGGTTATAAAAAATCGTTTTTTACGAAATGTGTTGCTATTTCCTTTTAAATTATATGCTAATCGTATTTATGAACTTGCAGATCAGGTGATAGCTGTTTCAGAGACCTATAAAAATAGAGCTATGTCTGTACGGGGAAATAATGGTGCAGGTTTGGGTATTTACTTAGGAAATGATAAGGTCGTTTTTGATTCTGCAAAATTGAAATATCATGTTGATAAACCTGATGATGAGATTTGGTTATGTTATATAGGTTCTTTGGGTTATAGTTATGATATCGAGTGTGTTATAGATGCTTTGGATGTTGTGAAAAAGAGGGGCCAAGTAAATCGTAATATTAAATTTATGATAATTGGAGATGGGCCTTTGCGAGAAAAATTTACTTGTTATGCAAATGAAAAAGAAATTTATGCAGAATTTACGGGGAGACTCTCGTATGAAAAGATGGTTGGATTATTGTGTTCTTGTGATATTGTTGTAAACCCTATAAACAAAGGGGCTGCACAAAGTATAACTAATAAAGTAGGTGATTACGCTTTGTCTGGACTTCCTGTTATTAATACCCAAGAATGTGAGGAGTATCGTATGCTTATTGATCAGTATAATTGTGGAATAAATTGTGAAGTGGGAAATTCGGAAGATGTGGCGTTAGCTATAGAAAAATTAGTTTTGGATGAAAAAATTAGGCTACAAATGGGTAAGCAATCCCGGGTGCTTGCGGAGGAACGTTTCGATCGTAGAAAAACTTATGAAAGTATTGTAGAAATTTTTGAGAAGTAATCATGTATCGAAGATTTTTAAAACGTTGGTTAGATTTTATCATAGTATTTTGCGTGTTGTTGGTGATTTGGCCATTGTTTTTGGTCATTATGGTTGGGCTTCATTTTGCTAATAAAGGAGCTGGAGTTTTCTTTTTTCAAGAAAGACCTGGGAAGTATAATAAAATATTCAAAGTGATCAAGTTCAAGTCTATGACGGATGAACGAGATAAAGATGGAAAATTACTTCCTGATAATCAGCGATTGACAAAAATAGGACGTTTCATTCGTTCTACTTCAATGGATGAGTTGCCACAATTGTTCAACGTGATAAAAGGAGATATGTCTCTGATCGGGCCGAGGCCTCTTGCTACAATATATCTTCCTTATTATGATGAAAAAGAGCAACATCGACATGATGTCCGTCCTGGAATTACGGGTTGGGCACAGGTAAACGGTCGAAAATCTATTACGTGGGAACAGAAATTAGCTTATGATATTGATTATGTTAGTAACATGAGTTTGTGGATGGATGCGAAAATATTTTTTCTTACCGTTTATAAAGTTTTTAAAAGAGAGAATGTGGGTGTGGGGGTAGATGTTATTGATTTTGATGACTATAGAATTGCTCAATGGCAAGCAATGGGTAGACAAGATTTAGTGGATAAGGCACGTGAAAGAGGAAATAGGTAGTGAATTTTGGGTTGATGATGTAGCCAATGAAAGTAATGATATATATCATGATTTTAAGGAGAATGGCTTTGGTGGGGATAATCGATTGGTGTTATCGGGGAGAACTGCCATAGATTATATTTGTCAAGATATTGCATGCGATAGAAAAATAGCCACAGTATATATGCCTGCCTATTGCTGTGATTCAATGATATATCCTTTTAAAAATCGAGATGTTAATGTTATTTTCTATGATATTAGATATGAGAAGGGAAATATTAAGTGTGATATAGATACAACTTTAGAAATAGATATTTTATACATCTGTAATTATTTTGGTTTTAGTACAGGCGTTGATTTTGAGGTTGTTGCAAATATGCGGAGAAAAGGCGTAATCATTCTTTACGATAAGACGCATGACTTTTTTAATAATGGAGAGCCGTTTGTATTGATTTCAGATTATTGCTTCTGTAGTCTTAGAAAATGGATGGGAATCCCTACTGGGGCTATTGTTTCTAAAAAGAATGGATATTTCTTTAAATCATTGTTGAAAGAGTGTGATTTCGTGGAAGATAAACGTGAGGGAATGAGAAAGAAATATTTTTATATACATGGTGATACTGCTATTGTAAAAGAAGATTTCTTGCGTCTATTCGCTTCTTTCAATAAGAATTTGTCGAGTGACTACCAAGATTACCTGATAGATAAAACGTCATTACAGTTATTGAACAGACAAGATTTGGAGCAAATAAAAATTTGTCGTCAGCAAAATGCTGTATTGCTATATGAAGAGTTATCTAGATTAGATCATATATCAATGATGTTTCAATATGGTAATGGGTGTGTACCTTTATTTGTGCCAATTCTTGTCAAAAAAGAGATTCGAAATTCGTTAAGAAAATACCTGATTGATAATAACGTTTATTGTCCTGTTCATTGGTCTAAAAGCCAATTATTATCTAATTCGATACAAGCAGATGTTTTTTATGATAGTGAATTATCACTGGTTTGTGATCAACGGTATGATGAGGGGCAAATGAAAAGGGTTGTGGAATTGATAAAGAATTATTGTAATAGAATTAACATATGAAAACAATTTTGATAACGGGGATTGGTGGGTTAACTCCTCGTTCAATAGCGAAGATAATCCGGAAAAATCATCCTGATTACAAGTTAATCGGGATAGATGTAAATAAAAAAGCTATTGGCTTTTTCATAAAAGGTCTATTGGACGATTATTCGGTATGTCCCAAATGTACTGATCCAGAATACTTTTTTTTCATAGAGAAGTTGGTGGCAGAAAAAAAAGTTGATTATGCATTTGTTCAGCCAGAGAGTGAAATTATTATGTGGGGAGATTATTTTGAAAAACATAAGGTTTTTCCATGTCCTGTTTTTATGGGATGTAAATTATTATCAGAATCGTTGAGAGATAAGTCTATCATGGCTGAATTATTGCGAGATACGAATTTTATTCCTAAAACCATTAAGGTAACACAGGATGATCCCCGGTTTGAAGAAGTGGAAAAAGAGATAGGCTTCCCCTGTTGGATTCGCGCAACTGAAGGTACTGGTGGGTTAGGGTCTCTTAAATTGGAAAACCTCAGTAGTTACAAGAGTTGGCTTTTTATCAATAATCAGATACCTGAGTTTACTGTTAGTGAATTTTTACCAGGTCGACATTTAGCCAATGAAATGCTTTATTATAATAATGAATACGTGAAAGGTGCAGCACTAGAGTGTGCCGAATATGTGATGGCAAATACCGCTCCATCTCATGTGACAGGTAATACTGCATTTGGCCGATTTTTGAACGAGGATCGTATTAATAAATTTTGCGATGATTGTATAAAGTATTTGTGTAAGAAACTGAATGTGGTAGCTCATGGGGTTTTATCTTTTGATCTGAAAGAGGATAGAAATGGTAATATGAAGGTTACAGAAGTGAATATTCGACATATGGCATACACGGGCGTTATGGCTCAAGTCGGTTTTGATTTGATTGAAGATACAATTAGAATTATGGAAAATGGGGGTGTACATAGTGTAAAAAAAGCACCATTTTTTCATTATGACTCACCATATATTTTTCTTCGAGACGTTGATACAGAGCCTATCGTTCTGGAAAGTGAAGATATATTTTATCGTCAATAAATCAAGAAATTAATAAGTTATCACAACTTCTCAAGTAAAACCTATCAATAATGTAGCTTATTGTAATGTATCTGTGACAAATTACAGTAACAAAAAATGAAAATGGAAAACAATCAAGAATTTAGAGGGAAAAAATTGCTAGTGTTAGGTGGCATAACACTTGCTTGTGATATCGTCAGGCATGCTCAAGCTATGGGTGTCTATGTGGTCGTTGCTGATTATGATAGAAATTCTCCTGCAAAAAAAATAGCAGATAAGGCGGTATTAATTGATGCACTTGATGTCGATGCAATAGTTGAATTGTGTAAACTAGAAAATATTGATGGCGTAACAACAGGGTTTGTTGATATTCTTTTGGCTCCTTGTTATGAAGTATGCAAACGTTTGGGATTACCTTATTATGTTACGCCTAAAATGTTAACTATGTCGACTAACAAGATAGATTTTAAAGATACTTGTGACAAGTATGATGTACCAGTTCCTAAAACTTATCTTGTTGGAGATTTAATTCCTGTCGAAATGTATGACAAGATTAATTATCCTGTTTTTGTGAAGCCGTTAGATGGGAGTGGTTCGCGTGGTGCTGGTGTTTGTAATGATGAAGAAGAATTGAAGATTCAATTCAAAGAGGCAGTTAGTTATTCTTCAACAAACAAAGCGATTATTGAAGATTATATAACGGGGAGAGATTTTTTATTGGATTATATTGCCGTTGATGGAGAATTTAGATTACTCTCTATGTTTGATAGGTATGTGACATCTGATAGAGGGAGTGCAGTGAATTATGCAAATATTAGTATGGCTCCATCAAAAGCAATTGATATTTATCTTGATCGTATTAATGATAAGGTCATTAATATGTTTAAAGATTTAGGTTTTAAAGATGGGCTTTTATTTATGCAAGGATATACTGAAGGTAATCAAATCACTTTTTTTGAAATGGGTTGTAGATTAGGTGGTTCTTTTTATAATCACGAGAAAAAATGTATTGGATATGATCCTGTGGATATGATTATTAGGTATGCTCTTGCGGGGAAAATGGTTTATGATATAAATGTGATAGATAAAGATATCGCAAAATATAATCATAAGTACGCTTTGGATTGTAATTATCTGTTAAAAGGTTCTGATGAAACTGTTTCTGAAATTAAAGGGATAGAAGAAGTCAAGAAGCTTCCATCGTGTATTTCGACTATTCAATACCACGAAGTGGGTTATCATTATACTAAAGATAAAACAGTTGACAAACCTATTTTTACTGCTGAAATAGTAGTGGATAATGTGATAAAAGTAAAAGAAGATGTTGCGTATATAAATAATGTATTTGACGTTCTTAATGAGAGGGGGGAGTCAATCCTTATTAATAAGTTTGATCCGGAACAATTATTTGATTGAATAAAGTTATATAAGCTATAATCAAGTTTCAAAAAATCTCAATCTTGTTTATAGAGAATAATAATTAGAAATTTTATATATTATATCATATGAAGAAACTAGTAATTTGTGGTGGAGGTAGTAGTGCTCACGCTTTAATTCCTTTTTTGAAAGATTCAATATTTGAAGTGTCAGTGTATACTTCACGCCCTGAGCGATGGGCAAAAACAATTAATTTGGAATGGCATGATCCTTCAGGTAAGGTATTAGGAACTTATTCTGGTGATTTAAAAACGATATCCAATAATCCAGAAGATTTATTCCCGGATGCGGACTATATTGTGTTTTGTATGCCTGTTCATAAATACAGAGTTGCACTTCAAAAAATTGCACCATTCATTAATAAAGATAAAACGGTATTTGTAGGTACGGTTTATGGTCAAGGAGGATGGAATTGGATGGTTGATGAAATTAAGAAGCAGTATGGGTTAACTAAAATTGTAACCTTTGCTTTTGGGCTGATTCCTTGGATTTGTCGTATTATAGAATATGGACATACTGGTGTTACTTATGGATGCAAAGCTGTAAACTATGCAGCAACTTATCCCATGGATTATTTTAACCAAGTTAATGAGGAACTTTTAGAATATATTTGTTATAAATGGTTCGGTAAAGGAAAGGTTGAACAGAGTGATAATTTCTTGTCTTTGACGTTATCTGTTGATAATCAGATCATTCATACATCTCGTTGTTTAGGACTGTATAAGGTATATGGAACGACTTGGAAAAATGAAGAGAGTGTTCCGTGGTTCTATAAAGATTATGATGATATTTCAGCAAAGTTGTTGGCAGATCTTGATACTGATTATACAAATATTCGTAATGCAATAAAAAAATTGCATCCGGAAAAGGATTACAGTTATATGCTTGATTACCTTGCATTGGAACGTTTTTCTTATCATTCACATAATACTGACATAAAAGAGTCATTTGTAACTTCTCAGACATTAGTTTCGATCAAGACACCTGTTATTCAAAATAGTGAAGGAACTTGGGAGGTCGATCGTAATCATCGTTTTTTTCTGGATGATATCTATTATGGTAATTGTATTGCAAAATGGATGGCAGAACAATTGAATATAGTTACTCCTACTATTGACGAAATTCTTCATTGGGCTCAGATAATTCGTCAGGAAAATATTATTGATGATGATAATCATTTGATGTTAAATAGCCCCGATCTGAATGAGCCCTTGAAAGCTGGTATTCCATGCTTTTATGGTTTTAATACTATTGAAGATTGTATTGATTAATAAAAATGTAAATTTAAAAATTGCAAGATTGGACATTTACCGATTATTATTGATATGATGATGAAAATGTATACAATGTTTTTCAATTTGGAATAGTCTGTTGAAATTTTACTATTGATAAGATGATCTTCCCACCTTTAATAGAAACAAGTATTCAAAAGACGCTTTGTGATTGTTTGAAAAGATTCATGGAGAAATCTATTTGGTGACAACTCCCTCTAATATTGAGTTGATATAAGAAAACTGGAATATACTTGTATAAGTAAATGTGGGAAATCCGCTTTGGGGTTGTAAACATCAGATTAAAATTATGTCAGAGATAATATCGCAAAAAATAACCTACAAGGAACTTCGTGATAGATCATATGTCATAAAAGATGACCGCTATGGCATTGCCGCTTTTATGACAGAATCGGTACGACAAACACTTTTGGCTTGTCCCAATAACAATGATGATTCAAAAACGGCTATGTACCTCAAATTATATGATGGTATCGCTGTGGGAAGAATGATGATGTTAGGGACTCGAATAAAAGTCGGGGATGAGATTATCATGGTACAGACTGGAGGTGCAATTGAGGTACATAATGAATATAGACGTAAAGGCCTTGGTGTTGAGCTTATTATGAATTGTATGACCAATGCTGAATATGACGTATATATAGGTTCGCTTTATTCAACAATGGCATTGCCTATATTCAGAAAATTGAATAATTACATCTTTGAGATTCCTCAATTTGTAAAGTTCTGCAATTTGCGCGCAATATTAAAATCAATGGGAATGAAAGGCGTATTATTAGAATTGTGTTCTGCTATAGCCAATCTACCAATTAAGAGCATTGATTTTATGAATCGTTCTAGACTTAATAAATTAAAGAAGAAATTCAACACGAAAAAAGAAACAATTATTCCAGAGTGGGCAGGTCGGATGGCAACAAACGATGGTCATAAATATATGGAATTACACGATAGATCATGGTTGCAATGGAATCTTGATTATAATTTGATGGGGCATATGCGTGATAAACAATCATTTTATGCGGTTTATGATAAAGAAGGGGAACCGCAAGGTTTTTTTATGACAAAGGAACGTTTTGAAGAGCGAGCTGGGCGATACCAAAATATTATTCGAGGTACTATTGTAGAATGGGCTACTACTGATGCGGATTTACTCAGCGAGGCTGATATTATTTTGATGGCGATGTCTACATTTTCGCCGGATACATTTCATATTGCGACTGTGACTAGTGATAAAAATACGGAAAAGCGATTAAAACTTTTAGGATTTATTCGTCATGGTAATTTTCAAATGAGTTTTAAAGATAAAAAAGAGCAATTTAAAGATGCATCTGACCAAAATTTATGGCGTCTTCGATACGGTTGTTGTAATACAATTATTCTTTAATAACATTATTTAGGTGATGCGTTTAATTTTGACGTTTTGTAACAATATGTTATGATCGTGATATTTGCTACAGAATCCAAAAACTTGAATGTATGCAATCAGCCAGCAATGTATAGAACAATGAATGAACTGTTAAAATAAGAATTGTATATTCTTTCGTGTAGTCTTATACAAAACCGAAATACATTTAGAATTTATGAAAGATCGAATTTGGCTCTCCTTAGCTCACATGAGTGGTCGGGAGCAGGAGTTTATACAAGAAGCATTTGATACCAATTGGGTGGTACCGTTAGGGCCGAATGTGAACGCTTTTGAAAAGTCCTTGCAGGACTTTTTGATTGGAAATGGAGAATTGAAAGTTGAAAATAAAGACAAGCGGGTGGTGGCGTTGAGTGCGGGGACGGCGGCGTTGCATTTGGGGTTGATACTTTTAGGTGTTGGAGAGGGAGATGAGGTGATTTGTCAGAGTTTCACGTTTTCGGCTTCGGCGAATCCGATTGCTTATCAGGGTGCAACTCCTGTTTTTGTGGATAGTGAGGGGGATACTTGGAACATGGATCCGGAGTTGTTGGAGATGGCCATTAAAGATCGGTTAGAGAAGACCGGAAGATTGCCGAAGGCGATTATCCCGGTACACTTGTACGGGATGCCGGGGCGTATGGATGAGATCATGGAGGTGGCGAATCGTTATGGGATTCCGGTGTTGGAGGATTCGGCGGAGGCGTTGGGTTCGGAATACAAGGGACGGAAGTGTGGAACTTTCGGGGAATTTGCGGCACTCTCTTTTAATGGGAACAAGATGATCACGACATCGGGTGGTGGGGCTTTGGTTTGTCCTTGTGAAGAGCGGGCGAAAAGAGCGTTATTTTACGCCACGCAAGCGAGGGAACAGGCGCCACATTACCAACACGAGAAGATCGGTTATAATTACCGGATGAGTAATATATGTGCAGGAATCGGACGGGGACAGATGTTCGTGTTGGAGGAACACGTGGCGAGGAGACGGGAGATTCATGATTTGTATGTACGGTTGTTGGATGGGGTGAAGGGAGTGAAGGTGATGTGCCAGCCGGCGGGAGGTGATTTTAACTCGAATTACTGGTTGACGTGTATCACGGTGGAGCCGGAAGTGGCCGGATTCACGAGAGAGGATGTGCGATTGGCCTTGGATGCGGATAATATAGAGAGTCGACCTTTATGGAAACCGATGCATTTGCAGCCGGTGTTTAAGAACGCACCATTTTACGGAAACGGTACGAGCGAACGTTTGTTCGAGATCGGATTGTGTTTGCCGTCGGGGCCGACATTGACTAATCAAGATGTTGAAAGAGTTGTGCAAGTTGTGAAACAACTTGCTGATTTTAAATTTTAGATTTTAAATTGGATTGATGATATGCCTCGGGAAATCCCGGGGCTTTTTTTATAATATAAAATTTTGAAATGATGAAAGAATTGATTGAAACAAGGTTCTTCGCATTATTGGCGGGGGAATCATTGGCTGGTAACATGAGAGCGGAATTGGAAGAAGAGTCCGGAAAGTTTTCCGAGGCAGTAGCAGAAGTGTGCGATATGGGGGAGGATTATTTATCCACATGTCGCACATTAAATTACACGAAAAACCGATTACAGGCTTTGCGGGAAACGTGTCGAGTCGGTGATGGGTCGGGGGAAAAACGGGTTGTGCCGGTTATGTTTTATCGAGAGGGGACAGCAAGTGGTTGAAGATGAGTGGCGGCTTTTTCGGGAGAGGGCGTGCAATCCGGAAAGGTTCCGGGTTGGAGGAGAGAAAAGGGAACCTTTGCTGTACTGGCAGACGAAAGACGTGCAGACGAAGGTGGTGGAATTATTGATTGCATTCGAGGCTCTCAAGGAGTTTTATTCTCCTAGAGGAATTTTGCTGGAGTTTCATGAACTCGTGGCGATTGCAGAGCAAGTGTTGGGAATACGAATCAAGAATTTCAGGCAGTTGAAGAAAACGGTTTTGGATCGGGGAAAAAGTGTCGTGCTGTTGAAGCAATTGGAGAGATTGATAGAACAGGTGAGGGATGGAATGGACAAATGAAAACTAAAAGATGAAATGAGTCTGTGATTGCCGATTTTATGATTCTGTGATTACAAAGAGATGAAGAGAGTTTGAGGGTGGTAAAAAGTATTTTGGACTTTTGCCACCCTTTTTTAATGTCTTTGAGGTAGAATATGTGATTTTTTTGCTGTTGGTAATCAGCGTGTTGTAAAATATTTTATTTGATGTAACTGTTACGTATAATAATAAGGTTTTCAGGGTGTTGTAATATTGCATTCAGAAATCAACAAAGGTTGAGAGCATGAAAGTAGTATTAATTAAAAAAGATGAGTTATGGCTTCATTTAGTAATGTTCTTGGAATAAGAGGACGAGTCGGGAATGTCGTTTTTTGTAAATTGAACGGGAAGTCTTACATGAGGACTGTACCCGTGAAGAATGATTCCAACACGCCGAAACAGCAGGAGGTGAGATCCCGGTTCCGGGTTACCGTGCGTTTTTACCAGAAGATAAAGGATACTCCTTTGAAGAGAATTTTGGATCTTTCTGCTGACGGGATTTGTAGTAGTGGTTACGTGCTTTTCATGAAGAAGAATCTGAAAGCATTTCGGGCAAACGGGAAGATCGGTGATTTTTCGCAGTTGCATTTTGCTGCCGGGAAAAGACAACAGGCGTATAACCTGATGGGGACAAGGGATGATCAAGGGATGGTCACGTTGTGTTGGGAGAATGGTGCGGGGCTATACCCTCACGAGGAGGAGGATCGTTTGAATGTTGTGGTGCTTCGTTCGAATCGTTCGTTTAGCCCGGAGTTGCTGGAAGGATTGGAGGTGGTGCGGGAAGCAGAGAAAGCAATCTTCCCGTTGACGTGTAAAAAAGGGGTGAAACTGCATTTGTATTGTTTCTTTGTTTCCTCGGATGGAAAACGGTTTTCGAATTCACAATACGTTAAATTGTGAACGGGAGATGAAACCGATAAGTGGAATTGTTGATTCGGTCAGCGAGTTAGTTGGTCAATTGACACTCCCAGCACGGGAGAGAAAAGAGTTGGAAGCCGGATTGTTGAAATTAATTCAAGAATGGGAGCGAGAATTAACACGAGCTCGGGCAAGCGTGGTGCGGGATGAGGTAAAAGGGAATTGGTTACAGCGTTCGTGGCGACCTTTGGTGATGTTGGTGTTTGCGGTTATTATCCTGATCGGGACGTTTACCAGTTTGCCGATACTCGCTGATACCTCCCGGTTCTGGGATTTGTTGGAGATCGGGTTGGGTGGATACGTGGTGGGGAGAAGCGGTGAAAAAATGGCAAAAGCCATTTTTAAGATAAAAGGTAAAAACTAAAAGATCGTCACTTAGAACTCTAAATTTTAAACTTTAAATTTTTGTGTTATGGATTCATTTTCAATTTCTAATTCTCCATTTTTAATAGTAAAGCACAGGTTGGTCGGGGAGGGAGTTGTTCAACTGGAGTGTCCGAAGAATAGACGAGGGGTAGCAGGACCGGACATGATTATTTTACATTACACGGCCGGTCGGGATGCCCTGTCTTCAGCAAAATTCTTGGCTCGCTCGGACGTGGAGGCTTCGGCACATTTGGTGATTGGTCGAAAGGGGGAGGTGATTCAATTAGTACCGTTTAACATCGAGGCGTGGCATGCCGGGAAGAGTTGTTACGAGGGAAGGAACGAGTTGAATCACTATTCTATCGGGATTGAACTGGATAACTTGGGGCAATTGCGTTTGGAGGGTGGGCAATTCGTGGCAGAGTGTGGCCGGAAAGTTCCCGTGAGGGAAGTATACACGGAAGATTCGGGGAACGAATCAACCTACTGGCATCGTTACACCGATGTGCAGATGCGAGTGTTGGAAGAGGTGTGTGATTTGTTGACGGGGTGTTACCAGATCCGGGATATCGTGGGACATTCGGACGTGACATCAAGAAAGGTGGATCCGGGACCGGCGTTACAATTGTGTGATTGGATGAAATATTATTGAGCGCCTGCGGCGAGTTGCAGGTTACAGGTTTGCAAGTTACAGGTTGTTTCTTTTGCAGGCGAACTCGCATTTATTTTATGATGAAGTGAGTTGCATTTGTCGTGTAGGGCCCATACGAGGGATGTAAAGTTCATTTTCAATTATTAATCATTAATTTGTTTAGTTATGGCAAAATTTAATTCTTATTTATTAGGTAAGGTAACCAGGTCCGTTGGTAACGTGACCATGTGTTACGTGAACAAGCAAAATATCGCGAAAGCGAAGATTTTTGCAAGAAAGGATAACCCGACACCGGAAATACTTGGTCAACGGGCAAGGATGAAGGCGTTGGTTCAATTATCCCGACGATTACTGCCCGTGATTCGGAAAGGATTCGTGGGGAGCGGGCGTGGAACAACTTCCAATGCTTTCGTGAAGTTAAATCAAGTTGCGGTAGAGGTGGATGAGAAACATGTGGCAACGATTATGTTTGATCAGATGAAAGTAGCTTCCGGAATGCTTTATCCGGCCAAAGTGACCGTGACGTATGAGCCGGAGAATAAAATGTATTCTTTTAAGCAGGAGATCGAAGAAGAGGAGGATGGATACGCTTTCACGGATGATAAAGTGTATGGTGTGTTGTTCGAAACCGTGTTGAGTAGGGCGAAGATCGTGACGTTAAGAAGTCGGGGCGAAAGTGGAAGTACGATTTTTAATCTTCCTGAAGATTGGGATCATGCGAACGTGAAAGCGTACTGTTTCGCAACGTTGAAGAATGGAAGTGCGGCTTCGGATAGTCGTTTCCTGACGATAGAGTGATTAACGATTAAAAAACAGATTTATGGCTAGCATTTATTTTTTTACCGGAATATTTTTCACGCTGGGCTTTAATGCTTTCCTTTCACAAGTGGCGGATCATTTTATCGCCGGGATGTTAAGTATTGTAGGAGGGGTGATAAGTTCGGTGGTGGTGGCTTGGTTTAAAGAGCGATGGAAACGGAAACGTTTCGAGAAATGAGAAAAAGGGGTGGCTTCGGCTGCCCCTTTTGGGTTATAATGGGGGGACGATCCCCTTCAACTACCCCTTGCACAGGGGGAATGATGATTATTAGGTGTTTACCCAACTTGTGTTAGAGAGGATAGGTGAGTTTTCAGTATGATGAAAACTTTTTCTGGGAATTCGTGATTTCTTAATGAAGGTTTGGTAAAAAAAAGAGACTGATTTGATTCAGTCTCTTTTTATCTTATCTTTTCAACTTTTCAGTTAAAAGCGGAACGATCTTGCGGACATCGCCGACGATACCCAAGTCTGCCACGTTGAAGATCGGGGCAAATTTGTCTTTGTTGATTGCGATGATGTATTCGGATTCTTCCATACCGGCCAAGTGCTGGATGGCTCCGGAGATACCCATGGCGAAGTACAAGTCGGGACGTACGGTTTTACCGGTTTGCCCAACCTGACGTTCGTGGCCTAATACTCCGGCATCAACCATGGCACGAGATGCAGATACTTCAGCGCCGATGGTGTTTGCCATAGCACGCAACATATCGAATCCTTCAGCGTTACCAACTCCACGACCTCCGGAGATCAATACGTGAGCTTCGGTAATATCAACCAAGTTCTTGGTTTGTTTAACCGTCTCAAGAACCCGTACACGGAATTTAGATTTGTCGAAGTTTATTTTTACATCTTCGATAGTTCCTTTCCGGTTCTCGTCACGTTGGCCCATGCGCATTACACCCGGACGAACGGTTGACATTTGCGGACGGTGTTCCTTGCAAATGATGGTTGCCATCAAGTTACCACCGAATGCAGGACGGGTCATCAGAAGATCCCGATCCTCGGAAATTTCCAATCCGGTACAGTCGGCTGTCAATCCGGTTTCTACACGGGCAGACAAACGAGGACCGAGGTCACGACCGATGGTAGTTGCCCCGATCAACACGATGCTCGGTTTGTTGTCACGGATGATTTGGTAAATAGCCTGCGCGTAAGGTTCGGTAACGTAGGTTGCCAATTCCGGTGCATCCACACGTAACACGGTGTCAGCTCCGTAAGCAATACATTCCTGAGCCTGCGTCGTCAGGTCATGTCCCAATAACATGGCATATACTTTCTCATTTAAAGCATCAGCTAATTCTCTGGCTTTACCTAACAATTCCAGACCCACGTTTTGGATAACGCCTTCTCTTTGTTCAACGAAGACGTAAACGTTTTTAT
>OGHO01001318.1_pt1 | contig 24343 bp, 38 predicted proteins | sample 1571421 | NCBI WGS metagenome assembly OGHO01 (sample SAMEA2581937, study PRJEB24529) | metagenome | biome: Human gut stool | place: China | collected 2011
TTTTTACGGGTGGGTAGCCTCAATATTGGGGTGAAGCCCGTTTTTTTTTATTTTGACAATTTTATTGAATCTTTTTCTTCCCCTTCTTTTTCTTTTCTTCTTTGTTCTTCTTTGCGTTTTGCTTCAAGTTCGCGTTCCTGTTGCCATAAAAGAAGTCTTTGATATGCCTGGTTAATAGTATCTGCTGTATCTGTATCAGGATAATCTTTTAATGCTTGCTCAAACTGTTTATGTTCCTTATATGTTTTACGAATATCACGGACATCTTCTCTTGATAGTTCATCTTTGCCAACTATTTTCTTTAATTTTTTTATTTCTTTTTCAAAAACTCCTTTTTCTTTTTTGAAATTCATTTTTTCTTCCAAAGAAACCCCTTTTACTTCTACATATTTCTGACGTTCCTTTACTATTTGATTTCTGTGATGAATGCATTCCCTTGCGTAGATTTCATCTGCACGCTTTTTGTATTCAAGAGCGGTTTCCCCTTGTTTTACATCCGGAAGTTTTGCTTCGACAGTTTTTTTTAACGCATCATAATACTTATTCATATCTTCGGCACGAGCTATGGAATTTTTTGTGCCTCGTTCCAATCCATGTACTTTCATCTTCTCAGCATAAGTATTTTGCAATTCTATTAATTTTTCCCTTTTACCAACATAATAACTTCCATTTAAACAACCTTTGTCATCAATCGGTATAACATAGGCATGAATATGTGGTTTAGCTTCATCCATGTGTAATACAGCCGATACAACATTGTTAGTCTTTATAATATCCCCATTACTCGTTATAGCTTTGTGTTCTGGCGGATTGAAAGACTTGTCCAGCCATTCAATATTATCTTTGGCCCACGTTTCTAAATCTATTCGGTCCATATCCTCACGAGAAAATTCACAAACAATTTCAATTCCCCGTATTGCATCGCCCCTTATTGTAGGCTGAACGGCACCATTTTGTTTCAATTTTAACAGTGTATCTTCATAAGCATCCTGGTATGTTTTACCGTTTAATTCTATCAATTCCCTATTAAGGTAAGATTTTGACATATCAGCATTATCAACAGAGTATTGTCGGTAATTGTGCTTATATCTAGTATTTACACTGTTTGCATGTGCTTTTTCTATTCTCATTATTGCGTATCCCATATAATATTACCTCATTTCATTTTATATATTTAATATGTTTGATTTTGAATTTTATTTTTTTATTTTATTTTTTTTTAAATCGTACATATTGTGTTTGTAAATAAATAATTGAAAAAACAGGAGGAATTAAAACATGAACAAAGTTATTTTAATGGGACGTTTAACAAGAGACCCGGAGGTACGTTATTCTAGCGGAGAAAACCAGACAGCAATCGCGAGATATTCACTGGCTGTAGACCGTAGAAGAGGAAAGAATGATGATCAGCCGTCTGCTGACTTCATTAATTGCGTTGCATTCGGAAGATCCGCAGAATTTGCGGAAAAATATTTCCATAAGGGACTTAAGATTACTGTAGCTGGCCGCATCCAGACAGGTAGCTATACAAACAAGGATGGACAGAAAGTTTACACTACAGATGTAGTCGTAGAAGAGCAGGAGTTCGCAGAGAGTAAAGCAGCATCTGGAAATGCTGGAAATTCTGCACCGGCTGGCAACCCGGAGCCAAGTAATGGAGATGGATTCATGAACATCCCGGATGGAATTGATGAAGAGTTACCATTCAACTAAAAAAAAATCAGGGAATCATTTTGATTCCCTCTTTTTTTATTTTGTTCAACTTCATACATATTATGTTTGTAATAAATATTGAATATATGGAGGAAAATAAAGAATGAGTGTAGAAAAAATGATACTTGGACAAATACTTTTTGGGTCTTCCGCTAAAATTAGATGTTTGAATATATCCGTAGGAATGTTGTTTCCTGCTACTCCAGCTGGAAGATCTGCAAAACACACTGCGATGTCTTCACCAAAAGCTTCACTTTCACTAAAAATTCTTGACTATTTAACAGAAAAAAGACTTAATGCAGCTAAAATTGAAGAAGCTAAAATGGTCTACTTTGAATTAGATGGAAATGGCTATAGCGTAGCAAACACATCCGACGGGTTGCTTATAGCTTCTGCCGGTGCTAATCTTTCAAACAAACACATCGCTATCGGAGAAGTATTATATCACTTAGCCTTTGGTACCGACGCAGAGATACTTACTTCGTTTAATGATTGCGTAAACTCTATTGCATCTTCCACCAGAATACTCCCTGATGCGGCAAGTTTATTTTGTGACAGCATGTATTATAGTGTTTCAAAGTTTAGAAGAGAAGTCCTCGTCACAGTAGATAACTCTTTAGCAGAACAAATGGTACGTGCATCAAGTAATGGGCTTTTATCCCCTCTTGAGAGCCTAAAACCACTTACTTCCTTGCCAACTCTTACCGTAGAGACTGCAAAACCAAAAAGAACAACAGTAAGAAAAAAAATATCAACCGTAATAAAGGACTGCAAAGAAGGGACTTACAAAGTCCCATATGACTGGAAGGATGTTGAGCATATCCAGCCTATGTCCGCGTTAGATGGATTCGTTCCAAATGAGGCTTTCGAATCTGTTCTCAAAAAAATTAAAGTAAGAACAGAAAAAGTATTGACCAGATTAGACATTAATCCTGAAGACAGAGTTGCAGCCCTCGGAAAAGACTACATCAATATTTCATTGGTTGGCAAGCCTGGAACTGGAAAAACTGTAATGGCGTATGCTATTAGTGCAGCAACCGGAATGCCTGTATATTCCGTAAACCTTTCTCACAATACAGATGAGGATGAATTTCAGGGCCAGACGAAAATTGTAGACGGTAAAGCACAGTTTGTTGAAACTGACTTTTTAAATGCCTATACAAATGGTGGTATTATTATTTTGGAAGAGGTAAACCTTGCAAATCCGGCTGTAATTATGGGTGCTCTTGGACAGGCAGTTGAATTTCCATTTATTCTGAAAAGAAATGGTTATGAAACAGTGCGGAGACATCCTTTATGCATTATTATCACAACAATGAATATCGGCACTGCCGGTTCCAAAATCCCATCACAGGCTTTTATGAACCGTTTTAAACAGACCTACACATTGAATGACCCAACAGCAAGCGATTTCGTCAAAATCTTGTGTACTTCCGGTGCTGAAAAAGCAAAATGCCAGTGGGTATATGATGCTTATGAAAAGATTGTAGCATACCTTAATTCTGATGAAATTAATGAAGAAGATATTGCTATGACACTTTCTTTAAGAACCTGCTTCGGTGCATTAGAGAATATGGAAGAGGGAGACAGCCCTCTGGATGCTATTAAGCATTCCATTATCGGAAAGATTGCAGAAAGTGATTTGGCTTTAGCAAGAGATTGCGAAACAGAAGTATTGAAAAAATCTGTACCTAAACCTATGTTTTAAAGAAATAAACCGCAAAAAGCGGTTTTTTCTTTGTAGAAAAGTCAGAAATATTTTTATTTTCATACATATTATATATAGTAGTATAATCTAGGTGAGTAATTTCAACAAATATCTACTAAAGTAGACTGCTATATTTGGAAAAATATTCACATACTAAGGATATACTACAAATAAATATCTGCTAAAGCAGACACAATGACGTTAAAAACTATTCGAAAAAGGAGTTTGATAATTTGTGAAACAAACAAAGAAAAATATGCCTGAGGAAGAACCAAAAATGTATGTAGCACCTCCAAGTGAAAAAGATATATTCGCAGAAAAATTATCCCAAAAGGGCTATGACACATTTTTTGAAAACGGAGTACTAATAATCCGCTGTGAATCAAGAAAGAGAATGGAAGAATTAAATGCTGAATTCGGAAAGTTAAACTTTTCAATTGGCTATGTTTTCTCGGAATAATAATTTTATTTTTCTATTGTTCATACATATTATATTTGAATATTGAATAATAGGAGGATAAAAATATGTCACTTACAAACAAAGAAAGAATTTCAAAAGCACAGGATATTGTTTTAGCACAGACTTGCGTAGAGTTTATCGAGGATTATCGTTGTACTCCAGACTTTGTAGAAGTTATCGGAAATGCTGGCGGAGATGTTTTAACATTTCGCGTCTACAACGATGGATCTATTTACGAAAGATAGGTGGTTGTATGGAATACTATCTTTCCAAAACGCGCTATCATTGTGTTTATAAGGCTATACAAAAGACGCAGAAGGGAATCTTTGCAGCCGTTTATGACGGAGAAAATATTTCATTTTCAACTATCCCGTATAACCGGCTTGCTAGAGTATATTCATTCCACTGTATGGTTAAGGATTTTTCAGAAAAATATAATCTGATAAAACCAGTAACAGCGGTATCTGTACAACGAGAAATAATGTGCTGTCAAAAATTGCTTAAAAAAATGCCAGACAATGAGCGACTGAAAGACAAAGTTTATTGGCTCGCAATATTGTTGTCCCGCATGAAATAGAAAAGAGCTTCGGCTCTTTTTTTATTTTGTGATGATTCGTACATATTATATATGAAATAGAAAAATGGAGTAAAAACATAAATAAACCACGGAGGAATTTTTGTATGAAAGAATTTAAAATTAAAACCATGTATGTTATTGCAATTATTGTAGCGATTGTATTGATGTTTGTATTTATAGGATTAGATATAACCGTTATTAATTCAAATTTACCAGTATGGTTAAAATGGTTAATTTTGCATAAGTAGAGTATTACTACTTTATAAAGAGGACCAGCAATGGTCCTTTTTTATTTTGCAATGATTCGTACATATTTAAAATATAACATTGAATATAAGGAGGAGCATATGAATAAGAAAGAAAATAAATTGTTTCTTGTATTTCAAAAATACTTTAAAACCCTTTTGCCGGGACGCACATTAGTGTTGCATGAAATTGACACCAATATAGAAAGAGACATCGGCTACACTTCCTATGCTGGAAGAGTTTGCAATATGTCTTTAGCATTAAAACATCCCATTATGGAAGGTTTATCGGCAAAAGAAAGAACTTTATTAATTACTGGAGTGTTTGCTCATGAAACACTGCACCAAATCTTTACTGATTTTCATTACACCAATATAACATTGGCAAAATATAATCGGCAGGAAGCACAAATCATAATGGCTTTTGCAAATCTTTTAGAGGATGCTGGAATAGAATTCTGGGCCCCAACTGTACTTGGAGATGATCTTTTAAGTGCTCTTGATTATTCAATAAAAGTTATTTACGAAAAATCAAGGCCGATAAGTAAGGAAAAAAGTGCTTTCGCCCAATTAAATGCAGCATTAATACAGTTTGGAGATTTGGGCATTGTAAAAGGAGAATTCACATATCCAGAAGCCAAAACTTATTTTGACAAAATTGCGCCATTGTTTAATGATGGCATTAAAGAACCTATCTCAAGTAAACGTATTGATTACGCAGTAACGTTTATGGAAATGACACGACCTTTATGGGAACGTGAAGCAAAAGAGCAGGAAAAATTCCAGAAAGCTTTAAATGAAATGCTTCGCCAGATGCTTGTAAATCTAGCAAATGGTAATAGTTCGCCAGAAAAGAACGGCGACGGAACGGATGCCAGCAAAAACAGTAGTGATTCTAGTGATGAAAGTGGCGGTCACGCTAATGATAGCTCTTGCAGCAGCAGTAGTGGTGATGCAAATAGCGGAAATAGTGATTCAGACAGCAATTCAGATGGCAATTCAAATAACAATGCAGACAGCAACGCCGTTAAAGCTATTAAATCTGCTTCTCAAAACAGAAAAAATCAAGCTGATGCAAGAGATAATGCAGCTTCAAATATCAAAGAAGGAAATTCTGTCACATCAGATAATACTTCTGAAATTGCAGCAGAGCTGGAAAGCTGTATTTCTGTAGACCCGTCAGCGGCAGATTCTATTGAAGACACTTTGAAACGCATAGAAAAACGGCTGGAAAAGGAAGCTAAAAACAATTCTCTGGATTTCGAAGTTGATTCAGCTGTTTTAAAGGCTTCTACTTGCAAAAATGTTAAGGTAACTTCCGATGCTGTGGCTGTTGTAAGGTACAATTCCATTGTTCGCGAGAACAAGAAAACTATTACGGCAGTTGCAAATGCAATCGAACGTATTTGCCGTAAAGAGCCTGAAGAAACCTTACATCACACAAGTGGTCACTACAACATCAAGCGTGCAAATTGTAAGGTCACAGCAAAACTCTTTGACAAGAAAAAAGAGCCTGGAGACAAAAAAGATATAAGTGCATTGCTTCTTATAGACGAATCTGGTTCCATGTTTGGTCAAAAAATTGATACTGCCCAAAAGATGGCTATAATTTATGCAGAAGTATTCGAAAGATTACATATTCCGTACTGCATTATCGGTTTTACCGCAGATACACAAGGAGTAGACGCTTTACATGAGCATTTTGTGACATTTAATGGTGATTCTTCCGAAAAATACTCACTTGCAAAAATGAGTGCTATCGCAAATAACCTTGATGGTTATTCAATCCGTTATGCTGGTGAAATTTTAAAGCGTACTCCATCTTCGAGAAAATTACTTCTTGTTGCTTCAGACGGACAACCAGCAGCAGTTAAATATCATGGACATAATGGAATCAAAGATACAACTGATGCAATAAAGGAAGTCAGAAAATATGCTTCTGTATTCGGTTTTGGTATTGGAAATTGCCCAACAGAAATTTTGCATAAGATGTATGGAAAAGACTACATCCATGTAGAAGATGTAAACAGCCTTACAGGAATTTTTATTAGAAAAATAAAGAAAATAATAGGAGGAAATGATTAATGAATGTAAAAGCTTATCAGGATGGAACACGCTTTGTTATGGTTTTTGAAGATTGTACGCCGGATATTACAGAATGCCTTAAGGCATTTATAAAACCGGTTATGGAAGCAAAAGCAGAAGTAAAACCCATGAAAAAAGAGGTTATCTTAAAAGCTTCTGGTTATGATGGAATGACTATAGCACAGTGTCTTGAAGAAAAGAAGGATGCAGGATATGCAGCAATTGCACATATGATGCAGGATTTTAGCGAAGAAGAACGCCCTATTGTCGAGGAAAATCTCTCGAACTATATCAAAGAACGTTTTTTAGGGATTGATCCATACGAATTTGCTGAGAAATTAACAGACAAGCAGTGTGCCATTTTCTTCAAGCAGTTCTTACATGCAGCAGCTCCGTATATGAAGCCTATCTCAGAACAGGCAGGATATGCGTCTTTCAAAGAATTTATTGAGAAAGCACCGCTAGAACAGAAACGTTCTGCTGTAGCAGCTGTAATCGAAAAAATTAAATAATTACAATCAAAAAGCCTACTCATTGAAAGAGCAGGCTTTTTTTAATCATATTGGATCATGGCATAAATTAATACTAACGGAAAAAATGCTATCAAAAGGACAACTGATATACATTCGAATATAATTCTAAACCATCTGTATTGTTCCAGTAAGTTTATCATCTTCTTTTTCATGATTTTTTTCTCTTTTTTTGTAGGTTGTTGCCGCTTTGAAAGACTGCATGAACTTATAATATTTATATAAAAACATGTCTTTTTGAGAATCTGGCAAAGAACTATGAAAAAAATCTAACGGAGTATTATAAAGTTCTTTACTCACTTCATATAATTTCAATTCTTTTAGCTTTGTATTGGTCTTTGTTGTGTCTGCAAACATTTGATATAATTCTGCTATATCATTGAATGGAATATAGTTACTTATCGCATATTGTAATAAAACCCCGGCTTTATAATAACAATATGGACCCTTAAAGTATTTCTTTGGAAATTTTGCTTTTACTCCAGCCAATATTCTTTTGTACATTTTAATTGCCTGTTCTGTTGGATCATACGGAACATCTTTTGGAAAAGCTAAGTGTACGATATAGTCAAAGTCCTCATTTATATCCAAGTCCGGTGGAGCAGGTATGTATTTTAAGGTAACATCTAGTTTTAGGTTTTTTACAATTTCTTTGTCTATGCATTCGGCTGCATCCTGTGGCTGCCAATGCAACAAATTCTTAATTGCGTATCGCCATATATTTAAAGCAGTTTCTTCCTGTTCATCCTCTGTGCCTCTTACAATAAAAGACTTTGGATTGGCTTTCCCTATTAGTAAGTCTTCATAATTACTTAAATCTGACATAAAATGTCCTCCTTCCTATATTAATAATATGTACGATTATCTTATTTTTTTTGCCTTTTTTACAATGGAATTTTGTTTTTTGAGAAATCGTACATATTATAGATAAATATTGAAAAATGGAGTACACAAATAAAAAGGTTCATGGTTTGCAGAAGTGGATTGCAGGCTGTGGGCCTTTCTTTTTTTATTTCAGACTTAATCATACATATTATATTTATAATATTGAAAACTTAGGAGGAAAAAGAGATGGGTTACATTTCAGACAGAGAAGCAATGATGGAATTAATGGGACTGATGATGGGCGAATTTAATTTGGTCGAAATCTTAGAACCACCACACTTAAAACAGGACGACGCCTTAACCCTTTTACAGAAGTACCAGAGTATCGGCACTCCTGAAGAAATTGTAGAACGTATCAACAAACTTAATAATTTGGTAGAACGTTCGCTCAAACATATGAAAGAATTAAAGGCTTATCGTGCTACAGGTTATACACCGGAAGAATTAACAACACATCAGACAATTGATGAGTTTGTTGCATCTTTAAGACATTAATATGTCTACGATAAAAACAGGAAATCGAAAATATGTTCGGTTTCCTGTTTTATTTTATAAAATTTTCTTTTTTTCATCATACATATTATTGATGTGTGTAGGCAGAAGGAGGTTATAGTGGATATAAAAAATTACGAAAAAAGACTAGACATCAATACTTTACAGCATATGAAACAGGTATCACTATTGTGTGGGGAAATTGCTGAAGAACTTCGGCTTAATAAAAGACTACTTATGGTCGCAGGTTATTACCATGATATTGGAAAATCCATGATTCCATCCAGTATTATTCTAAAAAAAGGGCCGCTAACATCTTATGAAAGGAAAATTATAGATTGTCACGCTATCTATAGCTACCAGATTTTAAAAGAATGTGGTTATTCTCAATTAATTTGCGAGGCAGCTTTGTTGCACCATGGAGTAAAGCCTGAATGGCATCTAAAAACTCCCCCATCCAAAAAATCTGTTTTATATGGAAATGTTATTCGTGCAGCAGATTTTTATGATGCACTAACATCAGACCGCTCTTATCACAAGGGCAAGGAGAAAGAAGACGTCATAAAGATAATGAAACAAGAACGCTTTAATACGACTTTAATTAATACCTTAGATGCTCTCCCGGTATAATCCGGAGAGCATTTTTTTCATTTTTTTATTTTTATTTTTTTTACCATCGTACATATTATATTCAAATATTGAAAACAAGGAGGAAAAAGAATGGAGCAGGGAAGAGAAGTAGAAGTAACAAAATATCCATTAGAAGTTGCATCCATAGTAAGAACACAGACTTTTTCTGTAGAAAGTCATCTTGCACTAGCTAGAGCTGCTGATGGGGACTCTCCATTTAAGGTATTTAAAAAACTGAGTCGATTTATTTTTGCACTTATTAATGAGCAGAAGGAAAGTGTAATGGCTAACATCCCGGTCTATGAAATTGCCGGAATAGAAAAGAAAACAGAATATGCTTTCAATAAAAATATGGAAGCAACTTTTTCACCTAAGCCACAAGATGAAACGCTTTCACCTGCATATACTGTAAAAATAACATCAGGAACTTTTAAAGGAAAAACCCCGGCTGCAGTTTTGTTAGAAAATCCAGAGAACAGAGCCGCATTAATCAGTCAATGGCAATGGTTGAAGTCAAATCTTAATAAGTATCCTAACAATCAAAAACAAATGGATGCTATTGTTGAAGCTGCCAATCTTGAAAAGGCCGGAGAACTATCTTCTAAAATGATTGTAGAAGACCCACCTATTGAAATATATAAAGCGGAAATGCGACCTTTACAAAGCAAAAAAAGAGATGATGGCTTGTGGTTTGTTTATGCAGTAAAAATCGTATGGATACCAGGCAATACATATCCGGTAGAAATCTGCATTGAAAATTACTATGCGCCGGTAGAAAAAAATGAAAAATTAGGCACTTTGAATGTAAAAATCAAAGAGCGTGACCAGTCTTCTTTAAAGAAGGTAGTAATGAAATTAACAGCCGATGAATGGCTAGATACAATGAGAGCTATTAAAACAAACATGGATCAATTTCAGATGCTCCACGCAAAAGAAGTATTTAACGATGCTTTATCAACATCGGATAAAGCAAGAAAGGGTTCTAAATAAAAGACTTGCCTTCGGGCAAGTTTTTTTGTAAAAATTTTTACCAATTCGTACATATTGTATATATAAACTTAAGGAGGGAAAGAAAAGCAATGGATAAATTTTACGAAGAACCAGAAAATTATACACAGGAAATGTCAGAAGATTTTTACAATGAGCAGGAAGAACAATATATTGGAGAAAAGTCTACCGATTATACCTTGCCAAAAGGACTACAAACTATTCCTGATAAGAGAAAAATGATGCTCTTAACTGTTTTTTTATTTGCAACTCTTATCATTCCTGCAATTTTAAATATTTGCGGTATAATTTCAAAGGCAGCAGCAAGTATTATCATTCTTCCGGTAGGACTACTTACTATTGGTATATGTTGTTATCTTAAATACAAATATAGAAAGAAAGTTGAGTTTTAAGATGGATATTGAATTTAGTAAAGCAAGTAGCACAGACAAACTTTATAGTATCGTAGTAAATGGTAAAAAGCATTATGTTTTTGAACGGTCAGGAAGGAATGTTGTTCATAATGGAGTTTTTGGACCATACTTATTTTCTTGCTACGAAATAACGGAAGACTGTTATTACTTAAAAATTTTGCCAAGCAATGCAAAATGTATCCTTGTATATAACCGTGACGAAACTGCGGTTACAAAGGAAATTTTATATCATTTGTTTTCGGGAAATGAAATTTCTATTTATAAAGGATTCCACGGATATTGTCTAAAAAATTTCTTTATCCCCTTTTGCCAAGCCGACAATTTAAATATTGGAAGCAGAACATTACCGAATGGGCTTATGGGTGTCATGTTTCCTACTAAAAAACTCATGGATAATATACTAACAATCAAATACAAGGAGGGCGCATGTACGTAGACGTATATTTTGAAAAAGGCGAAAAAGAACCGGAAAAAATCGTAATTAACGGCAAACATTGTTATCATGTAAAGGGCATGGCAGATGTCCATAATCTGTTTATCCACCTTTTTGGTGGATATACCGATATTCCATATAATTTGTTTGTGGCAGACAGAGAACAATTTTTCTCTGATGGGCTATTTGCTCATACATGTCGAATTTATGACATTCCTTACACAAAACATATCCTCTCACACGAAGAGACCTCATAATTTGAGGTCTTTTTATATAAATTAAGCTTTTATTTTGTGAAAAAATCAAACATATTATTGGTAAATAACACGCAAGGAGGAAGCCGGATGGAATATATTGATTGGAATGATAAAGAAGAAGTATTAAAGCTTGTGCAACGAGAAGGTTTGTATTTGAAATTTGCTTCGAAAGAATTGCGTAACGATAAAGATGTAGTACTGACAGCTGTTCAACAAAATGGATGGGCTTTACAATTTACTCCAGAAAAATTACGTAGCAATAAAGAAATCGTATTGGTGGCTGTTCAAGAATCTGGACATAGCTTAGTATGCGCATCAAAAAAACTGCGTAATGATAAAGATGTGGTACTGACAGCTATTCAACAAAATGGAGACGCATTAGAATCTGCTTCTAAAAAAATATGTAATGACAAAGATATTGTTATGACAGCTGTACAGCAATATGGATTAGCATTACGATTTGCCTCTGAAGAATTACGTAACAATAAAAATATTGTCTTGGCAGCTGTTCAACAAAATGGATTAGCATTACAATTTACTTCTAAAGAGCTTCAAAATAACAAAGAAATTGTATTAGCAGCACTTCAAAGTACTCCAGATGCATTTGAATATGCTTCTCCAAGACTCAAGCAAGACCAAGAAGTGCAAAAAGCCGCTGAATCGGATATAACCCAAGAACCAGAAAAACCAGATATAGATACAGTGTTAGGAGAAGCGAGGAAATGGTGTCAGGAACATAATGATGTGTCGATAACACAACCCCAACATAATATTGAACGATAAGTAATAAAGGCAGGGCGTAAGTCCTGCTTTTATTTTGCTCAGAATCAGACATATTATAACTGAAAATCGAATATAAGGAGGAAAAATAGAATGAACATTATTAAAAGAAATGGTACGGAAGAAGTTTTCGACCCTAAGAAAATATTAAAAGCCTTAAATAAGGCTAATGAAGCTGTAGATGATAAAACCTTACAGCTATCAGATTTAGAGATGCAATCTATTGCGTTGGATGTTAAAAACAGAGTTGAACATTCGATTAGCACTGTCTCTGTAGAGGATATCCAGGATATGGTAGAAAATGGTATCATGCGCTATGCTAAGTTTGACGTAGCAAGAAAATATATTACATACCGTTATACCCGTTCCCTAGTGCGTAAATCAAATTCTACAGATGAGCAGATTTTAAGCCTGCTCGAAAGAAATAATGAAGAAGTAAAACAGGAAAACAGCAACAAAAATCCAATTATTAACAGCGTACAGCGTGATTACATGGCAGGGGAGGTAAGTAAAGACTTAACCAAACGTGTTTTGCTGCCAAGTGATATTATGGAAGCCCATGAGCAGGGTATTATTCATTTCCATGATGCAGATTACTTTGCACAGCATATGCATAATTGTGATCTTGTAAATATGGAAGATATGTTGCAGAATGGTACTGTGATTAGTGGCACGAAAATCGAAAAACCACATTCGTTTGCCACTGCCTGCAATATTGCTACACAGATTGTAGCTCAGGTTGCAAGCAATCAGTATGGTGGACAGAGCGTATCGTTAGCACACCTTGCACCTTTTGTTGATGTAAGCCGGAAAAAGATTAGAGCAGAAGTTGAAAATGAGCTTCGTAATATTGCCCATATCAAAGAAAGCTCCGAGATGGTAGATGAAATTACAGAAGCAAGACTTAAAAAGGAAATCAAAGCAGGCATTCAGACTATTCAGTATCAGCTGGTTACATTAATGACAACCAATGGACAGACTCCATTTGTTACATTATTTATGTATCTGAATGAGCTGCCGGATGGTCAGACTAAAGATGATTTAGTTATGATTATTGAAGAAGTTTTAAAACAGCGGCTTAAGGGTACACAGAACGAAGAGGGTGTTTGGATTACTCCGGCGTTTCCAAAACTTATTTATGTTTTGGAAGAGGATAACATCCATGAAAAAAGCCGGTACTTCTGGCTGACTGAGTTAGCTGCAAAATGTACTGCAAAGCGTATGGTCCCAGATTATATTTCTGAAAAGAAAATGAAAGAAATTAAAGATGGTAATTGCTATACCTGTATGGGATGCCGTTCCTTCCTGACTTATGAGCCGAATATTACAGATGAAAACGGTAAACCGAAATTTTATGGCAGATTCAATCAGGGTGTTGTTACTTTAAATCTGGTTGATGTCGCATGTTCTTCCTATGGAAATATGGAAGAATTCTGGAAAATTCTTGATGAAAGATTGGAGCTTTGCCACAGAGCTTTACGTTGCCGTCATGAAAGACTTCTTGGAACACCGTCTGACGTTGCTCCAATTCTTTGGCAGTATGGCGCTCTTGCCCGTTTAAAAAAAGGAGAAACTATTGATAAACTGTTATATAATGGTTATTCAACAATTTCTCTTGGCTATGCAGGATTATACGAAATGTGTATGTATATGACGGGCAAATCCCACACCGATACTGAAGCAAAGCCTTTTGCGCTTAAAGTAATGCAGAAGCTCAATGATGCTTGCCGGAAATGGCGTGAGGCAGAAAATATTGCTTATTCTGTATATGGTACTCCTTTAGAGTCAACCACCTACAAATTTGCAAAATGTCTGCAAAAGCGTTTTGGAATCATCCCGAACGTAACAGATCACAACTACATTACAAACAGTTATCATGTTTGTGTGCGTGAAAAAATTGATGCTTTTACAAAATTAAAGTTCGAGTCCGAATTCCAGCAGTTATCTCCGGGCGGTGCAATTAGCTATGTAGAAGTTCCGAATATGCAGGATAATATCCCTGCGGTATTGTCTGTAATGCAGTTTATTTACGACAATATTATGTATGCGGAACTTAATACTAAAAGCGACTATTGCCAGGTATGTGGATACGATGGAGAAATTCAGGTTATCGAAGATGAGAATAAAAAGCTCATCTGGGAATGCCCACATTGCCATAATCGAGACCAGAGCAAAATGAATGTTGCAAGACGTACCTGCGGTTACATTGGTTCGCAGTTTTGGAACCAGGGAAGAACGCAGGAAATTAAGGAAAGAGTATTACATTTGTAAAAAGTATTTAAAAAAACAGGCTTTGAATATTTTAGTTATTTAAAGCCTGTTTTTCCTTAAGAAAAAGAATGGAGAAAAATGGAATATGTCAAATTCAATAGACTTAACTTCTTGGTTTACTGATTCTAGCGAAGAAAAAACAGAAAAGAACAAAGAAAAAGACCGAGCACAATTCCTTGAGCAAAAACTAGGCGTCACAAAAATGATGAATTGCGGGCTAAAAGCTACTGTAATTGCTTACCGAAACAATGCTGATATTGATGTGCAATTTGAAAATAATGTTATTGTAACCAATAAAAGATGGGTTCATTTTTGTAATGGACAGATTAAGTGTCCTCAGAAACGAGTTGGCATTACAAAAACAATGAAATGTGGATTAAAAGCTACTGTAATTGCTTATCGTGGCTGCCGTGATATTGATGTTCGATTTGAAAATGGTAATATTGTATCACACAAACAATGGGAGAATTTTAAAAGAGGCAACATTACTTACACTGATAGAAATGATTATTGCAAAACCCGTGTAGGAATCACAAAGACTATGCTTTGTGGGTTAAAAGCTACTATAATTGTTTACCGTAACTGTCGTGACATCGATATACAATTTGAGAACAACGTAATTGTCCCTCATAAAACTTGGTATGCTTTTGAAAAAGGATATATTGCGTGTATAGATAGCAACGGCAAAAGATACAAAAATAGTGAACTACTCGGCAACAAGTAACCGAGCTTCCTGCTTCAACCACCACTGCATTGGCTGCGATATACGCAGTTCAACGTCTTACACGGTGTCCACAGTTCCGGCAGTTCCTGCCGTACTTACAAATGAAGGTTTATGCTACTGATGAATTCAGTAGTCTTAAGCCTTCTTTTTTTATGTTTATTGCAGCATTCTGGTCACGGTTCATTATAAGACCACAATCACATTTCATCATGCGGTTTTGTAAATCTTTCATTTCCGGATGCCGTCTTCCACAGCAATGGCATATCTGGCTGGATGGATACCATTTGTCTACTTTAACAAGATATTTCCCTCTGTCAGCAAGCTTGTACTTAAGCATAGACAAAAACATGCCATATCCATTATCCATGGTAGCTTTACCATTACCAAAACCCTTATTAGACATAGCTTTCATATCGAGACTTTCCACACATACCACATCATACTGATTGGCTATCTCAGTAGAAATTTTGTGCAGGTTATCCAGTCTCTGGTTTACGATATGTCTATGGATTTTGTTTATCTTACGGAGCTGTTTTATGTAATTATGGGATTTGAGTTCGCCTTTTTGGGAACCCACCATACGGGAGAGCTTATGCTGTGCTTTTGCAAGTTTTTTATAACTTTCCCGGTAATACTTGTGATTCGTACCTATGTTGCCTTTATCGTCCACATACAGACCGTCCGAGGCATAATCAAGGCCAACAGCATTGGTTTTATCAGCTACATAAGTATTTACAGGCTTCTCAAAGGCAAAAAGCACAGAAACATAGTAAGTTCCGTCACTTTCCTGTAAAATAGTAGCAGATTTAATCATCCAATCCGGTTCTGGCTTACGGTGTATCACAGCCTTTACCATACCGATTTTTGGAAGCTTTACAGCTTTTTCATATATGGCAACCGTACCATGCTGATTGTTTGTTGTGTATGACCTCCGGCTGTGCTTGGCAGATTTGAATTTAGGAAAACCATTTCTCTTTTTCCGGGATTTGCTAAAACAGTTCCGGAAAGCACCCTGTAAGTTTAACTGTGTATTGGCTAAAGCAAGACTATCTACTTCCTTAAGATATGGATGGTCCTTTTTATATTTGGCTGGCGTAACGGATACAAACTTGCCAGTTTTATCGTAGCTTTCCAGCTTATCGGCAAGCATGAGGTTATAGACCTTACGGCAGCAGCCAAAGGTTTTAGCAAACATAACGCTCTGTTCAGTTGTTGGATATAAACGGTACTTAATCGCTTTATTCATAACTGACAATTCCTGCCTTTCTATGTATTTGAGAACATTCCCTCAAAAGTAGAACTTATAGTTTTATATAGTACAACATAGATGCATGTATTTTTCAAGATTTATAGGCAATTTACTATATAAATATAGCTGTAATTACAGGGCTTTCATCTCGGATACAAGTAACCGAGAATTCCCGCCCAAACTTTAAACACAATTAAAAGAGCCAGAGATGGCTCTTTTTTATTTTGCTCAGAATCTTACATATTGTACATACAACATTGAAAATAAGGAGGAAGTTTTATGCCAAGAAAAAAGTATGATTGTTCTGTGAGTATTCTTAAATCTTATTACAACGAAAAATTATTGAACACTCTCGATAAAATGGAAATTTTGCGAGAAGAATACAACGAAAACAGCAATGATGCCGGAGTAGATGCGGTTACTAAGTGTATGGCAATGCTTGAGGCTATTTTGCCATAATTTTTTCAAAAAAATAAGGAGCCAGAAATGGCTCTTTTTATTTTGTCATTATTTGGTCTCTTTTTATTTTGCCCAAAATCAAACATATTTTAGTTAGATATTGATGATAGGAGGGTCAAAATTAAAAAAGAGGAACTTACAAACAATAGTTTTAAAAAACTGGAGGAACTATTATGGCAAGATACAAAATGATAATTAATACAGATGCATATGAATGTGAAAGATGCAGTAAAAAGAATTGGGAACCAGGAACACGAAATGATTATATGCTTGCAATTAATGGTATTACACGAACACTTTATAGTATGCGTGAAGTCATGTGGCAGCTTGAATTATTTCGAGGCAATTCATTTATTATGTCGGAATATAGTGACGATAATCCAAAAGAAAATCACGGACTGTCAGATAGATATGTCAAATTTTTGAAAAAAAACACAATTAAGTATCATGACAGATTGTGCGGATTTGATAGGACACATTATTTATCTGGCTATGGGTTTACGCAGGGATATTTTGATATTGACAAAATATTAGAAGATTTACGAAAGGACGGTACAGTTAAAATACCTTTCGCATGGCTTTATGACATCCGACAGTGCAGCAAAAATATGGATGGCTGCTATATGGAAATTATTAAGGTTGCATAAAAAACAAAATAGGAGAGAAAAAATGAGTAGAGTTGATAATATTAAAAGATATGCAGAACGGAGAGAACAGGCTAAGATAGATAGCGAAAATTTATCAGCCAAAAGAATAGAAGAATATAAGGCAAAAATCAAAGAATTAGAACCTAGAATTGCTGAAATTCTTGCAGTTGGAGAGGCTTGTAGAAGAAGCGGAATTCCGCTTACAGGAAGTAGCTTCGGTGGACACGAAGGGTATGACACACATCAATTTATTTCTAATGGATGGTCACATGTTACGGGATTTATTTCAGAAGGGCCGGATGATAAACCATTCACGCGTATTGGAAAAATTGGTGGTGGTGCTTGTGATTGGAATTTAAAAACAGATGGGAATACTATTTTTGTAGATGGTAGAATTGAATACGTTCTCAAAAAGTTCCTAGACGAATTCGATGAATTTGAAACGAAATTTTATGAATATGTTGATAAGATTACGGAATAAACCAACAATCTGAATCAAACGGAGGAAATAACAATGGCAAATAAAGAAGAATTTTATAGGCAGAAAGGGAACCCTTTCTTTGAAAAAAGATTAAAAAATGGAGATTATAACGTGTATATTTGCGATATTGATGATTACAAAACAGATATTGCAGAATCAGAAGATAGCAACCATTTTAATGCTGTAGACGCTTGTATTATGTGGGGTGTATTACAGGTTATGGGTGGAAAATTACATAAAGGAATTCATGTTGTGATCCAGAATCCAAAACTTGATGTTGTAAAAAGCTACACTACATACGATTCCTTATTAGAAGACCTGTGGAAAACTCTTACCGACGTTCCAATGAATCCAGAAACAGAAGATATGGATGAAGATTGGTTTATTTTTCCTAAAGGAACAAATCGAGAATCAATTTGGCATTGGTTTGACGAGCAGCATTCAAAAGGAATTGGCTGGATGATGGAAAATGTGGACGACTAACAGATAGAATTGCATGTTAGGACGGATACATCATATCAATAAAGCAGTACTGTTGGAAAGTACGGAGGTTAAGAACTATGCAGAATGATTTTACATTTGGAGAAATAACAAAATGCAAAGAGGGCGAAGCGAAACCTTGCCCATTTTGTGGAAGTAAAGAAATTGTTATAGACAAATATAAAAGAGAAGTTGGTATAAGATTTAGAATTATTTGTTTCGGTTGTATGGCAATGATTGATCCCGGCTATGCACAACAAAAACATACAGTAATGGAAATGTGGAACAAAAGAGTTTGAAATTGTAATCCAGAGTCCAGAACTAGATGTTAAAAAGTTACACTATAAAGAGCAGATAACAACTATCTGCTTTTTATTTTGCCTAAAATCAAACATATTTTAAGTGAATATTGAATAATAGGAGGAAAAATAGATGAATAAGAAAGAGGAATTGATACGCGTTTTATCAGAAGTCCGTAAACAAATGGAATATACGGTTCTTTCATATCCTGAAAGAGACCCACATGGTTTTAAATGGGGAGATCCAGGATACAACGGAAACTGTACCGGAAAAATTCCACTTGGGTTTATAGACAAGTTTAATGCAAAAAATGTCTTTGAATTATATGCTGGCAGCGGTACTTTATCAGATGTATGTCGCGATTACGGTGTCCATTATTGTGGAGTAGATTTAAACCCAAACCCGGTAAGAGATAATATTGTGTCTATGGATTTATGCGATATGTCACAGGATTTCCCAGTAGATATTTACGATGCTGATTTCATTTTTCAGCATCCAGTATATCCAGGAATCAATAGAATTAAATATGCGGGAAGCGCATGGAAGGATTCCACGCATGAATATGCTGCAAAAGACATTCAGAACTTACCGTTCTATGAAGGAATGGCTAAAATCAATCTTGCAACAATGAGAGCTTACTCCGCTATGCAGCCTGGTGCATATATGGCTATTTTAGTTGGAGAAATTCGCTCTAATGGAAAATATTATTCCATGTATCAGAATCTTGCCTTGCCGGGAGAGCTGTTTCAGACTTATGTGAAATTGCAGCATAATACTTGGTCTGGCCGCAATAGCTATTCTTCTGGTCCTAGAGCTTTTACTGGACATGAAATGATAGCTGTTATTAAAAAACCATCCGGTTATGAAATTGCCTATGTCATTCCACACAAATACGAAATGGACATTCGGGATAGTAAAACAGCTACCTGGAGAGATATTGTAACTTCCGTACTCAGGCATATTGGTGGTCCTGCAACTTTACAGCAGATTTACGATGAAATTGACGGACATAAAAAATGTGAAAACAATGCCAATTGGGAAGCTAAAATCCGGCAGACACTTCAGACTTCTTTTAAACATGTAAGCAAGGGAGTTTGGAGTATCGCCTAGATACGATAATTGTTACTGGTAATTGTTTCTATAAAATGATTTCAATAACAGATAGGAGAATTTATGACAAAAAATTATTTAGAAAAGAATTACGTGGTATCATCATACAACGAAAACACAAATGAACAGATGGATTATTATATTAATGAAAATTCATGTAAGAAAGGTGATGCAGCATATCTTTATTTACATGAAAAAAATAAAATTCAGAAAATGGAAATTGTTAAAATTATTAGCCGCTCTTGTGACCCTTATGTGTATGACAAACTCTTAGAAAATGAAGATATTTTATTGGATGGTGAAGATAAGTATAATGCTGATACCAGTGCAGAGTTTATCACAGATAATGATTGTTACTTAGTATGGTTTAAATACGTGACGGCTATTGATGAACAAAAATGTGCAGCTGAAATTAATGAAAATATACATTGGTATGAATTATGTTTCTTCGGTGACGAAGACACAGAAGGCAAAAATTATAATGCACAAAAGGCTTGTAGTTATGTAATTAAAACGGAAATTCCACCAGTAATCGACAATAAGATTGCATTGAAAATTCTGTTTGGCGAGCCGAGAGAACCATGGGAAAAAGAGCTTATTGATAATTGCACTTGCGTTATGGAGGTTACAGAAGATGAAGCTCACTTCTTTGATGTAGAAGAACTTACAAAAAGAGTAGAAAGCGAATACGGAGTATATTATACGCGAGGGTAAACTATACATTTGATACCAACAAATCAGATCGGAGAAAATCATGTTTAGAATTAAAGAAAATGATTGTAAAAAATGTCCTTATCATGGCGGATATTACGACAGTTTTATTGGGGATGGTGATGAATGGTGTGAATGTGGTATATGCGAATGGGGAGAAATTCCAAGTTGTAAATATCCACTCTTTATCAGACATTTGCTTGCATGGAAAGAAAAAGTAAGACAAATGCGATATGACAAACAAGCACAAAAAGCATACGAAAAAGAGTTAGCGGAAATGCAGAAATTAGGCATGAACGAAGATGAATATGCAGAATATCAATACAACAAATTATGCAATAAAGCTGATAACTACAAATAAAAAAGGAGCCATCTCTGGCTCTTTTTTATTTTGCCCGGAATCGTGCATATTCTTATTAAATATTGATGATTGGAGGGTAGAAGTAAATAAGAGGAATTTGAAAACTGTAAACAAGAGCTTTCTATGGATTTTAGAATGGAGAATATAATATGGCAAAGATAACGGAAAAAGAAATGGAAACAATTTTACAAAATGAAATTCCATTAAACTTAGAAGTTGATAGTGGAATTTTTGAATTTCATGAATGTGGAAATGTAAGCATTGGCGTAAGTTATGAACACGTTGGTTTAGAAACTCATTGTGTTGGTTATATTTTCAATCTTTTTGTTAACGGAGAATATATCAATATCCCAAGTTCTTATAATAATATTTGCGAGGCAACAAAAGTGTTAACGGAAGAATGGAATAGATGGCAATCGAAACATGATTTCTTTTGAAGAAGGGAGATAATAAGAATGCAGAATATTACAGAAATTATCAATATTATAGAAAAATCATTGGGAGTGAATTCTATTGATTGCCCTTTCGGTTCATGTACAGAGGAATTTGCAAACGAAAAGATGATAGAAATTGCCAATAAAAATAATTTCCCTGATGATGTACTTAAATTGATTAAAGCTAATCCGATTAAGTTTCATAAATATCAGAAATTTGACAATGGACGAGGTATAGGTAGATACTATGCAAACTTGATAAGACAAATGAAAAGATGATTTAAAAAGGAGTGATAAGTATGGTAATTGAAACATGGAGAAAAGTGTATAACGGAAAAATAATTGACATTACAGTAAAACATAATGATTGGTGGTATCAGGCTTTTGTGAATGAAAAACCTATAACAAAAGCAGATGGAAGTCTTGAGAGTTTGCATGATATTTTGTATGGAAACGGTTGCAAGCGAGAAATTAAAGAGAATGTATTTGAAAAAAAATGTGTTGATTTAATGAATTGGCAGAAAATCGACTGGTCTAAAATATTTTAATGAAACGGAAATTTTAAGTTTGAATTGGAGGTAATTATTATGATTACAAGAGAAATGATTAAGAAAAGTTTTGAAAATGGAATTATATCTATCGAGGATAGTTATGCAGGCTGTTTGGGAATCTGTTGTAAAATTGGAAATAATGCTTTTTATTTTCTGGGTTCAGAAGATGACAGTATTACAAATGAAGAATATTGGAAATCATATACACTAGATATGACAATTGATATGATTTTTAACATTCTTAAAGATCCTAAATCGGCAGAGGAAAATGGACTGGATGATTGGGAAATTGGATATTACGAATCAGTATTAAGCAATGAAACCTAAAATAACCGGAGAAAAATATTGGTGATATAAATTTACACCTCAAAAATGAGAAAGGAAACAAAAAAACATGAGTAATTATAGTGAAGTCGCAATTAAATGCGAAAAGAAAGAGAATACAGATGGCAGTGAATTTACGGAAGATGGAATTGGTGATTGGAAGTACGATCACACAGAAGATGAAAACAGAAATGTAATTGATTAATTCAGAAAGAAGGTTAATTTTATAAAATGGTTGTTGGAGATTTAGTTTATAATGATGATTTTGATTGCAATTGTAATCATGCTATTTATGATTGCACGAATGGGAAACAATATGGAGATGGAGCAAAATTGATTTTCAGTACAAAAAAAGATAGATTAGCTAAACCATTAGATTGGGCTCTCGATATGAAAATAAAACATATTACAATACAGGATTCTGCTATTGTAATAGAAGCAATGCATTAAAGCAGCAATTTAGCAGAAAGGAAAGAAAATGCAAGTAACAACCAATACAATTGATGAATTATTCTTTGAAGAAACACAAAAAGCTGCATATGAGGAGCAGTGTGAGCTTGAATTTGCACATCCGGAACAGCCAAACGAAGATTTTTACGAATGTATGAATAATTATTTAGCCGGAATAATGATGTGTGAATAAGTACAAATTTACATAATAGGTAAAATAAAAAGAGCTAGAGATGGCTCTTTTTTATTTTGCTCGGAATCGTACATATTCTTATTAAATATTGATGATGGGAGGATAGAAGTAAATAAGAGGAATTTTGAAATAGTAAACAAGAGTTTCAATAGAAGAAAGGGACAATATTATGAATTATAGAATTAGTAAGAAAATTTATAAAAGAGCAGACCTTAAACTGAAATCGTTTATTGCAACAAATCACGATAAACGCACGACATATGATATTGCGAAAGAAGAAAATATCCTTTCTGGCTTAGAAAGTAGTATTTTTATTTCTAAACAGAATAAATGGATGAAGCGACTAAACAATATTGTTGATGAATTAAAAGCGGAAGAGCAAAGAATGTGGAATGAAATGAGTTAATAATATGAGAGAAATATTAGATGAACGACTATCTGCAAAAAAACATGATTTAGAACAAATGCAAGATTTTTTGAAAATTGATATCTAATATTGAGTAGCAAATGAAATGAGGATTTATTGTGAAGATTGGAGGAAAAATTATGAAAGAGTATACAGTAAGTACAGCAATGCTATTTAATATATTAACAGGTTTTGACAATGAAGAGGAATATGTACCACTGGAATATGGTGGATATATTCAAAAGGAAACAGATGGAGATAAAAAGTGGTTTGATTTGAAAACCGATAATGGTACTCCTTGTATGGACGGAGAAACTTGTGAATTGCTCAAAGAAACTGAAAATTATGTTGTGTTACAGGAAAAAGCTGAACAAATTCCGTTTAAACTATCAAGACAGGAATTTGAAATTGCAGCTACCTTATGTGTTGCATAAACAATGAAACGATGATTTACTGCGGAAAGTGAGGTATATAAATATGAGTACAAGAGCAATTGTTGGATATAAAAGAACCGATGGAACTATCATTGGTGCTTGGTGCTGGAATGATGGATATAATATAAAAAATGACTTAAAAAGAGATTTTAAATCATTGCTTGATGTAGAATTTATTCTTGAAGTTGGAATGTTCAGTACAATTTTTTCTAAGAAAGAATATGAAGATTATATTGAATGGTCAAAAAAGGAAAATATTGATATTTCAAATAAGATTTTTACTTCTTATGGAAAATCAATTATTGTGCAGGATAAGCATCATATAGGAAGAGAACCAGTTGAATATAATACTATAAAAGAAGTGTTAGGACAGGATATCAATGTAGCTTATATATTTGAAGCTGGCGATTGGAAAACATATAAGTAATACTTCCGACAGACGGAATAAAATTATAAGAAATTTAGTTGTGATAAAAGGAGCCAGAGATGGCTCTTTTTTATTTTGCCCGGAATCGTGCATATTCTTATTAAATATTGATGAT
>OGHO01001329.1_pt1 | contig 24171 bp, 14 predicted proteins | sample 1571421 | NCBI WGS metagenome assembly OGHO01 (sample SAMEA2581937, study PRJEB24529) | metagenome | biome: Human gut stool | place: China | collected 2011
GCTGGTGTACGTCATAAGGGTACTGCTGTTGTAGAAATCCTTCAGAATTGTGTGATTTTTGCGGATGGGGCTCATTCGGCTATTACCGATAAAGAGATGAAAGAGGAACGTCAGTTAATTTTGAAGCATGGCGAACCGATGGTTTTCGGAAAGAACAAGGATAAAGGTATTATGTTCGATATGAAAGCCGGGAAATTAAAGGTCGTTGAGATCGGTAAAGATGGTATCACGCTTGATGACATCATGGTTCATGATGCTCATAGTGTGAATCCCTCTATGCACTGGATGCTGGTACACATGAAAGCTCCTGAATATCCGGTAGCTTTGGGTGTTATCCGTGATGTGGAAGGTGTTACCTACAACGATGCGTTGGAAGGACAGATCGAGACTGTAAAAGCTAAATCATCCATTCATTGTGTTGAAGATTTACTGAACAGCGGTGACGTTTGGGAAGTAAAATAATATTGAAAAGGCGCTCGGTTGAAGAGCGCCTTTTTTGTCATTTGGAATGGGGCATGGATGCAATGCCCCATTTTGTATTTGGAATAGAATCCATTTGTAATTTCAAGTGACCGCCGTTCATGATTTCCTGGCGATAGAACCAACAATCCTCCAAGGGTTTGCCATTAAGAGTAGCTGATTGGATGTAATAGTGATCCGGGGCGTTATTGGTGGTTTCGATCACGAATTCTTTGCCGGAGTAGTATTTCGGGTCTAGTTTGATCGTGATTTTATTGAATTTCGGGCTACCGATCTGGTAAGAAGGGGTGATGTTCGTACCTCCTTGTACGTCAAATAACCCCATGGCAGCCATCACGTACCACGATCCCAGTTGTCCCTGATCCTCGTCTTGCCCGAATCCGTATCCATGTTCGGGAGTCGTTCCGTAAAACTCATCACAGATCAGACGGGTGTATAATTGGGTAAGCCACGGTTTCCCGGAATAGTTGAAAAGCCAAGCATCATGCAAACAGGGTTGATTTCCTTGATTATATAATTTTTCCACGCCGGAGAAACTGTCGATCTCTTTGCCTCCCCCGAATAACGTCTTGCGTGATTCAACAAAGGTGTATTCCAGTCTTTCATTGAAGAGGTCTTTTCCCATAAGATTGATTAATCCCTTGACATCGTGGGGAACATACCAGGTGTATTGAGCCGCATTACTTTCCTGAAAGCCTTTCCAGCCTTTCATCGGGTCGAAATCTTTCAAGAACGAGCCATCGGCTTCACGGGGACGCATGTATTTTGTTTCCGGATCAAACAGGTTTTTGTAAGCGAGAGAATATTGCATGAGAGTGTCATGTTCGGCTGTTTTTCCCAGAGCTTTTGCCATTTGAGCCGCCGCGTAGCAACTGAATGCATACTCTAGCGTGTGGGATGCTCCAAAATTGCAGATCCAGCCATTGGGATACAGGTAGTCTTTTAAAGGGATATAACCTTGTTTGATGAAGAATTCATTGTCGTATTTCCCGTTTCCCATGTCTCTTCCCATGTATTCCAGTTCGTTTTTGCGAACGGCCTTCCAGGCGGTTTCAAGATCGAAATCTCGGATTCCGGCTTGGAATGCGGCGCATATCACGAGTCCCTGAAAGTTGGTTTGAACCCCATTCGTGTAAACCCCTGCGGCTTCCCCGTCATGTAGCCAACCGGAATTTTTAAAGAAGTCGAGATTCGATTGCACGTAGCTGGAATAGATTTCGGGATAGGCTAGTGACCAGATTTGAGTCAAATTCCAAAAACCTCCCCACATCCCGTCCGTGTTATGATGGGCGTAGAGGAGAGTTTCATTTTCATCTAGGGGAATCTGGCCGATGGTTTTATCGTGTTGAATGAATTGTCCGTTCACGTCGTTGGCAATGCCTCTACCTAATAGAGCATGATAGAGTCCGGTATAAAATTTGGTCTTGTCGGCATCGGTTCCTCCTTCCACTTGAATCCGACCGAGCATTTCGTTCCAAGTCTGACGGGCGGCTAGTTTCACGTCATCAAAGTTTTTTCCTTTGGCTTCCACTTCCCGGTTATTACGGGCGTTTTCGATACTCGTGTAAGATAGACCGACCTGCATTTGGATTTGTTCTTGATCTTTTGTGTTGAATGTCAGGAATAATCCGCATCCGGGGCCTTCCACGGTATTTGTGTTTTCTTGTACATCTTCGTCGATGAATGTGCCGGTTGTTTCCGGTTTCTTGTCCAGCTTGGCGGCGAAATAGATTTTCACCTTGCCTTCCGGTTGGCAGAATGTGGCGTAAATCGGGTAATTCTCTACCCAACCGGTAACTTCGTTGTTTTCCGGGTGATAGGTGACTTCCGCACCGGTAACTGTTGCGCTTTCACCCTGTTTGTGCCCGATGTCGAAAAGTATCCTTGATTCAGATGATTCAGGAAAGGTGTAACGGTGAAATCCGGTTCGGGTAGTTGCCGTGATTTCAGCTTTTATATTATAATCCGAGAGGTTTACCGAGTAATAACCAAGAGTGGCATATTCCGTGGTTTTATCAATGCGGGAACGATAACCCATGTCGGGGTCTTCCAGAGAACCCGGTAAGGTTTTCAATTTTCCGGTCGTGGGCATGGTAATGACTCCTCCAATTTGGAATTCATGAAAATGGGCAAATCCTTCAATGGAGTTGTGGCGGTCGTCATACCCGCAGGGTAACCAACTCCCGTAACTTCCGTAAGCGTTCGTGGTCGGGGCCAATTTTGCCATACCCATGGGGAGGGCGGCAGGCGTGTAAAAGAACCAACGGCAATGCACCGAGCCGATTTGCGGGTCAACCCAATCGACCGGTTGTTTGTTTTCCGGTGAGGATTGACATGAGTGGAGGGATAGAATCAGCAGGAATAGGCTAACTAGGTTTCTCATGGTTTGTTTCGTTTTTTATATTTTGATGATTTTGCGGACAAATTTATCCTTTTTTGCTTCTCTATTCATTAAAAAAGGATAAATTTGTAAAGCGAAGAATTAAAAAACCAGTAAAATATATTTTCTATGATATATCAGAATATATTGAGTGTTACATTACCATTAACGAATCCGGTGTTAATTTTTTCTGTAATCCTTTTTATTATTCTGTTTGCCCCACTTGTATTGCATCGTTTCAAGATTCCTGATATCGTGGGGTTAATCATCGCGGGTGCTTTGGTAGGACCTTACGGTTTGCATGTCATGGATCGGGATAGCAGTATCGTGTTGTTCGGAACGGTGGGGTTGTTGTATATCATGTTCGTGGCCGGGTTGGAAATAGATATGGCCGATTTCAAAAAGAATAGCAAACGGAGTTTGATTTTCGGGCTTTATACTTTTTTTATACCGATGATCGTGGGAACTTTTGCCGGGGTTTATTTACTGGGTTTTTCCTATCCGACTTCTATATTGTTGGCAAGTATGTTTGCTTCCCACACGCTGGTGACTTACCCGATCGTGAGTAAATATGGGATCACGAAAAACAGGGCGGTAAACGTTGCTATCGGGGGGACGGTTGTAACCTGTCTGTTGGCGTTACTGGTATTGGCGGTAATCGTGGGTATGTCTACCGGGGAGTTGACTCAGGGGTTTTGGATAAAATTGAGTGTTTCTACGATTCTATTTGCCTTTATTGTTATTTGGGGATTCCCGTTTGTCGGACGTTGGTATTTCAAACGATATGACGATCGTGTCGGCCAATTTATATTTGTTCTCGGACTTGTTTTCTTTGCTTCTTTCTTGGCGGAAACAGCCGGACTGGAAGCAATTATCGGGGCTTTCTTGGCAGGGTTGGCTTTAAACCGGTTAATACCGAATACTTCTGCATTGATGAACCGGATCGAATTTGTCGGGAACGCGTTGTTTATTCCCTTTTTTTTGATCGGGGTCGGGATGTTGGTTAACTTTCAGGTGTTCTTGAATGATTTGACGACGATCTGGGTGGCTGTTGTTATGACAGTTGTGGCAACGGTTTCTAAATTTATTCCGGCTTGGTTGGTTCAGAAGAATTTCCGTTTTACCTCTTCCGAAAGGACCTTGATTTTCGGGTTGAGTAATGCGCAGGCTGCCGCGACATTGGCGGCCGTTTTGGTGGGATATAACGTGATCTTGGGGACAACCCCGGAGGGGGAACCTATCCGTTTGCTGAATGAAAGTGTGTTGAACGGTACGATCGTGATGATTCTGGTGACTTGTATCATCGCTTCTTTTGCCACGCAGAAAGGGGCGCAGGAAGTAGCGTTGGCCGAGTTCGCAGAGGATGAAAGCGTGGATAGCGAGGAGGTAGAGGATCGAATTTTGATACCATTGAGTAATATCGAGAACGTGGAGGAATTGGTTAGTTTGGCGGTTACTATAAAATCCAAGAAGGCAAAGTCGGTGATGACTGCCTTGAATGTTATACAGGCTGATGCCGGAGATAGTACAGCAGAAAAGAAAGCTCATATGTTACTTGAAAAGGCAACGAAGGCTGCCGCCGCCACGGATAATCAATTGGAAACTTCTTTACGTTATGACGATGATATTGTGAGCGGGATTAAGAATGCGACGAAAGAACACAAGGTTACCGATATTGTACTTGGCTTACGTAAGGAAGGGGTCATTTCCGACACTTTCCTGGGGAACCTGACCGATCGGGTGTTGTCGAAATGTGCCACAACGACTTTGGTTTATCGTCCGGCACAACCTTTATCGACGGTAAAACGTTATGTTGTCGTGGTGCCTTCTCGGGCGGAAAGAGAGATTGGTTTCCCTTATTGGGTGATCCGTATTTGGAATATTGCCAAGAATTCAAGTAGTAAAATCGTGTTTTATGCTGATGCTTCGGTGCTGAAAGTTTTGCAGGAGATACAGGCGAAACATCATATCGAGGTGGAGTTTAACGAATTTAATAATTGGGATGATTTCCTGATAATTTCCAGGGATGTGAAGGAGAATGACGCTTTGATGATTGTGATGAGCCGGAAGAATTATCCTTCGTATTTAAGAAATATGGTTCAGATTCCTTCTTATTTGAATAAATATTTTTGTAAAAATAGTTGTATCCTGATCTATCCGATGCAGATCGGTATCGGAGATCAAGAACTGGGAGCGTTGAAAAGCATACCTCATGCGGATTCACATGATAGTCTGGATGATTTGGCTGATGTGTTGAGAAGTCTGTTTAAAAGAAATAAGTAATCTAATCCGTTTGCCGTATGAAAAAAATTGTCATTTTTCTAGGAGTCATTTTACTGGTATACGCTTTTAAGGAATTGTCTCCCTTTGAAAAAAAACTGATTGGAAACCTGACGGCTCAAGTGCAGGAGTTACAGCAGGAAAAGTTGTATTTACACACGGATAAAAGCGTGTACACGGTTGGAGATAAGCTATGGTTCAGGGCTTATCAGGTACATGCGGCGGCTATATTTCCCATGGTTTACAGCCATTACGTGTATGTCGATCTGGTTGATCGGCGAGATTCTTTGATACAGCGGGTAAAGGTGGTACACCGGGATTCCTGTTTTTACGGGCAAATAGATATCCCGAAGGATTTGCAACAAGGCGATTATTGTCTGCGGGCTTTTACTTATTACATGCAGAATATCGGGGAAGATTATTTTTTCAAGAAGAAAATTCGGGTGATTAACCCGAAAGATTCAAGGGTTTGGACAAATGTGACTTACACGAAGAATCGGGAGAATAATTACACGGCCACGATTCAGTTGCTGGACGGGCAGGGAGAACCTTATGACCGGACTTCACTCACTTATATTGCCGGGGTGAAAAAAGATCAATATTCCGTGAAAGGGGCCCGGACAGACAAAGAGGGGAAATTTGACGTGAAGATCGATACCACGATGAAAACTATCGAGATCGAGTTCCGGGATGGACAACCTTTTCCTTTTAAACGATATATTCATATCCCTTCCCAGTTAAAGGATTTTGACGTGCAGTTTTTCCCGGAAGGGGGAGCTTTGTTGTCGAATAACTGGCAACAGGTGGCGTTCAAGGCAATCGGGGCGGATGGGAGAGCGGTACATGCCACGGGTGACGTGTATCAGGATTCGATAGTTATTGCTACGGTCAAGACGGAACACGACGGGATGGGAAAATTCCGTTTGCCCGTGAACCCGGGAAAGACGTTTTATGCTATTATGCGAACAGAAGAGGGTGTGGAAAAACGGTTCGACTTGCCCACAGCGTCTGAAACGGGATGGGGTATTACGGTTACGGGGCAGGATTCGGTATTACATTATCGAGTAATTAAAGGAGAGCGAGCCACGTTGCCGGAAGAATTATATGCCGTGGTGCATTGTCGGGGAATATTTATTGGTTCTACTCGTGTGAACGGATTGACGAAAGGAACGATCAGCCTGGGAATCATTCCGGAAGGAATTTCGCATATCGTGCTGGTTGACGGGGAGGGGAAGGTGTACAGTCAGCGATTGTTTTTTGTGAAACGTAATCATCGTCCGGAGTTGAAGATCACGACTAATAAACCGACTTATATTGCCAGGGAATTGGTCGAAATGGAGATTGATTTTGAGGAACCGTATAAAGGTTTGTTTGACGGTTCGTTTTCGATATCCGTGACGGATGATCAAAAAGTGGTACAGGATTCCTTGGAAGATAATATATTGTCGAATTTGTTGCTTACCTCCGATTTGAAAGGGTATATTGATAATCCGGCTTATTATTTTAGCGATACAACGGCTGAGGTAGCGAACAACTTGGATTTGGTGATGATGACTCACGGGTGGACCCGTTTTGATATTTCCAAGCTGGCGAAAGGAGAGTTCTCGGATTTGAAATATCCTTTAGAGATCGGGCAGGTGATTTCCGGGAAAGTGAATAATTTCTGGGGGAAAAAGTCGAAAGGGGCAAATATCGTACTGATTTCCAATTACGGGCTTTGCCGGATGGTGGAGACTGATGAGTCTGGGAATTTCCTGATTGATGGTCTGGCCTTTCATGATAGTACGACTTTTCTGGTGCAAGCGTTGAGTGCAAAGGGACGTCGGGGGGTAACCGTGAAGGTGGATCAGGATGAGTTTCTGCCGATGCATTATTCGTTGCCGAATACGCTGGAAGCGAAGAAGAAAGAGGATGATTTTTACAAGAAATTCGGGCAGGATTATTATTATGAGAACGGAGAGAAGGTTTACGTGCTGGATGAGGTCATCGTTTCCCGCAGAAAGCAAAAGAAGAGTTATTCTTTCTATGATAACATGGCTAATCATCAATTGGATTCAGCCCGGATTAGCGAGTACGCCATGATGCCGATAGAGATGATCATACAACAATTGCCGGGTGTGACATTCGAGAAAGATGACGAGGGGGAAGATTGTTTCAAGCAATTCGGGCGAAAATTGTATGTTCTGGTCAATGATTTTGAAGAGCCGATGGATCAGATTCGTTTGATCCCGACGGGTTCCCTGTTAAATATTTCTTTACTGGATCAAATGCAGGGACAAATCTTTTTCGGGGACCGGGGTAAAAACGGGGTATTGATTATTTCGGCACAACCGGGGTGGACCCCGAAAGAAGTAGGACGTCCTAATATGTTGCCTTTTAAGATTATGGGATACCAAGTACCGAGCGAGTTTTACGTGCCGAAATATGAGATAGATTCCGTGCGTTTGGATAATCGCTATGACGAACGTTCCACGATTTACTGGCAGCCCGTGGTGAAGGTCGGTAAGGAGGGCCCCGCTAAATTGCAGTTTTACACGGCTGATACCTATGGTAAATATTCCGTTATCGTGGAAGGAATCACGTCGAAAGGGGTGATTTGTAGGAAAAAAATTCCGTTGATATTAAAATAATTCAATTATTAATTTGGGAAGCAGTCCGGAACAATTTCCGGACTGTTTTTGTAACGAAAAAGATAAGAAGCACGTTAAATCTTAACGAAGTAGAGCTTATATATCATCTAGTTGACAACTATATACAAGAAAGAGTGTACCCTCCATGTTTTTCTAACTTGATAGAGGCTTGATGGAATGTAGATAGAAGTTTAAGGTAAGTAAGTGTAAAGGGAATGCTTTTTTACTTAATATTTGATAGTAATACGGTTTGTTCTTTCAAGGATGATTTTCTGATTTATTTTCATCTGTCTATTGTAATCCGAATTTCAGAATGTATATAAGAGATTATTCAAAATTTATTTGCATATTTGCTTTTCATTGAGATGGATGAATAGATGTTATGAGTAGGAATTATTGTTTTACGTTGACAAATGGGGTACAGCTTGATTTCAAGCAGGTATTTGATCAATATTTTAATTCCTTGGTTCTTTTTTCTGACCGGTATTTGGGGGAACGGGAAGAGAGTGAATCCTTGGTGCAGGATGCTTTTCTAGCCTTGTGGGAAAATCGTTTGGAGTTCCCAGATGAAATTTCCGTGAAAGCTTACCTTTATTCAACCGTGAGGAATAAGGCTCTAAACGTGTTGAAACATCGTAAGATAGAACAACAGTACATGAATGATATCCTCCGGGATGAAGATGCGGAACTTTATTATATGAAATCCGTGGTGGAAGAGGAGACTCGGCGGTTGATTTTCACGGCGATTGATTCCTTGCCGGAGCATTGTAGAAAGGTGTGTCTGTTGAATTTGGAGGGATTGGATAATCAGGAAATTGCAGATGAATTGCAAATTTCCTTGAATACAGTGAAGTTTCACAAGAAAAACGCATACAAATTGTTACGGGATAAGTTGAAGGATAAGTTCTATCTATTATTTCTTATATAGAATATTATTATCTTGAATCAGTTAAAATTGGTTACAGTTGTGCTCTTTTGTCACGGGGTATAGTGGTACGGATTTATAACGTTTTGATCTATATTTTGTTCGTGTTTATCTCTTTGGTTTTTGAAACATGGATAATTAAAAAAATCATATTCGGTGATTTTTTTCGTTTTTTCACTACCCGTTTTTTTTCTTCAGTTGTTTTAGTGATGTAAATTGAAAACAAATGACGAAAAAGTATATTCAAATAGCAGATTTGATCTACAAGGATAAAGTTGGGATTGCGACCGAGAAAGAGAAGCAAGAATTACTTGATTGGTTGGCTGAATCAGACTTTAATCAACAGATATTTGAGGAATTATCTAAGGGGAGTGGTCTGAGCCAAAGCTACGAGGAGTACCGGGCGATACATCGGAAACAAGTTTGGGAACAAATTGAACATCAAATTGTTTCTAAGACTTGGAGGTTGTCGTGGCAATGGTTGGGGTATGCGGCTTCGGTGATCGTGTTGATCGTGGCCGGGTGGTTGATGTTCTCGATAACGGGACGAGACGAGGAACAGAAAAAGGCAAAGCAGGTTGCAACGATTACCCCGGGTGAGCGGAAAGCTATTTTACATTTGGAACCGGGAAAACAAGTTGTTTTAGGAGGAATGGATGCGGTTATCGTTGACGATAGTTTGTCCGGTAAGATTGAACAGGTGAATGATGCTTTGGTATACCAGGTGGAAGATGGAATTAAAGAGATGAAGATGAATATGTTGGAAATACCCAAAGGCGGGGAGTTTAATGTGACATTGGCTGATGGAAGCCAGGTGTGGTTGAATGCGGGAACGAAGTTGACTTATCCGGTAGCTTTTATCGGAAAAGAACGCCGGGTGGAACTTGAGGGTGAAGGGTATTTCGAGGTAAAACGGGATGATGCGAAGCCGTTTATCGTGATGTTGAATGGGATGGAAATTAAAGTGTTAGGGACGTCTTTTAATTTGAGGTCTTTCAAGCAGGACGGGCGGACAACCGCAACGTTGATTAGCGGGAAAGTGGAAGTTAAAACTCTTTCAAAAAATGTGGTGTTGGAACCAAATCAACAGGCCGATTTGATAGTCGGTGAGGATCGTCTGGAAATACGAGAGATTGATGCAGAGTCTTATCGGGCGTGGACGAAAGGGCAATTCGTGTTCCGTCGTGAACGTCTGGAGACGATTATGGATGATGTTGCCCGTTGGTATAACGTGACCGTGTTTTACGAGCAGAGTAGTGCTAAAGAGATATTGTTTTCCGGGATTGTAGAACGATATGCCAATATCACGGAGACGTTAAAGATGCTTGAGAAGACCGGTAAAGTATTGTTTATAGTTGATAACCAAAAAATTATAGTGAGAGTGAAATAAAAAACAGGAACATGCTCCAACAGGTTCCTGCTTAAAGTTTCGAATTGTTAGTTTGCTCCAACAAACTAACAATAGAGTTTAACCTTAATAATAGACAAATCTATGAAAAAAAAACGAGGTTTAGGCTTCCTCGGTAAGAGAAAGTTGCAATTAAGTTTGTTAAAAATGAAAGTGACATTATTATTACTTGTGGTGAGTGTGCTGCAAAGCATGGCTGGCGTGTATTCCCAAACGGCGAAGTATGATATTTCGTTGTCGGGGGGGAAATTGGAAAATGTGTTCAAGATGATTGAACAGAAGGGTGAGTTTACATTCTTGTATTCTATCGAGGACGTGGATCATGTTTCATCAATTAATATTAACGTGAAACAGGCCGGTCTGAAGGAAGTGTTGGATATTTGCCTTGCTAGTACGAAGTTAACTTATGAGATTAACGGTCGCTTGGTTGTTATCCGGGTAAGAGACGAGAAGCCGGAAGACAAGATGATGATTATCAAGGGAAGCGTGAAGGATAAAAAGGGAGAGCCGCTACCGGGAGTAACAATTATTGAAAAGGGAACAAGTGTTGGAGTTGCTTCCGGGATAAACGGAGAATTTACTTTCACGACAACAAAACGGGATAGTGTATTTCTGATCTTTTCGTTTGTCGGTATGAAAACGAAGGTGATTCTTTGGAAGGGGCAAAAAGAATTGAAGGTGGTGATGGAAGAAGACGCCCAGGAAATGGATGAAGTTGTGGTGACGGGTTATCAGACGGTAAAAAAGTCAAATATGGCTGGTTCCGTGAGTACAGTGAAAGCTGAAGATTTGATATTGAACGGTACGCAATCTCTGGAACAAGCGTTGCAGGGGAAATTACCGGGAGTTGTTATTACGAACCAAGATGGATTGGTGGGAACTCGTCAGAAGGTAAGAGTACGGGGAACCTCGACTTTATTGGGAAGTCAGGATCCTGTATGGGTGGTGGATGGAATTATACAGGAGGATCCGCTTCCGTTTAAAGCAACAGAACTAACCTTGTTTGGTAAGGATCCCGACAATATCGATATGATTCGCAATTTTGTTGGTAGTGCAATCGCCTGGTTGAATCCGTCTGATATACAAGATGTAACAGTTTTGAAGGATGCTTCTGCGACAGCCATTTATGGCGTGAAAGCAGCAAACGGGGTTATTGTGATCACGACGAAAAAAGGATCAAAGGGACGTATGTCTTTAAATTATTCTGGTAATTTTTCAATTGGTTCCAAGATAACTTATGATAAAATGAATTTGATGAATTCTAAAGAGAGGGTGGATGTTTCTCGGGAGATTTTTGAGACGGGACTTGTATCTAGTGTAGGTTTGGATCCTGTTGGTTATCAGGGGCTATTGGAACAATATTTGCAAGAAAAAATATCTTATACGGAGTTCAATGCTGGGGTAAAAAAACTAGAAACCGTGAACACGGATTGGTTTGACTTACTGTATGAAAATCCCTTTAGTCATAGTCATAATCTGAGTATATCGGGTGGTAGTGAAACGACCACATATTATGCTTCTTTTGGAATAAATAAAAATAATGGAACGGCTAAAGGAAATGATTCCGAGAGTTATCAAGGGAGTGTTAATGTAACTTCTCTTTTCTGGGATAAATTGCAGGTATCAGCTAAAGTTTCCGGAACTGTTACTAAAACGACCGGTTTTAGCAAGATTGATCCTTATTCTTACGCATCTAAAACAAGCCGGGTCATTGCGGCTTTTGATGAGGATGGAGAGTATAGTTATTATAAGGCTCAGAATGGGTATAAATATAATGTTCTTAATGAACTTGATAATACTGGGAATAAGAATACGACTAATAGTATAAATGCAAGTATAAATGTTACTTGGGAAATTTTGAAGGGATTGAAATTTGAATCGACCTTTGGTTATAATTATTCTTCTTCGTTTGGCGAGACTTGGGCAACGGAGTTTTCTAATTATGTTTCAGCAATCCGCGGGTATAATTTTGGAGAATATGGTCCCAATGACTTGAAGTACAAGCAGTCTTCATTACCTCATGGAGGAGAATTGAGTATTGCAGAATATCGTAATGGTAGTTATACTTGGAGAAATCAATTCTCGTACGTGAAAAATTTTGGCATGCATTTGATTACAGCAATGGTGGGACAGGAATGTAAGAGCGCAAAGTATGATGGATTGACAGAAACAATTTATGGTTATTTACCAGGAAGAGGCAAGACGGTTATGAATCCTCCTGCCACGATTCAAGATGCTTTGGGTAATATAAGAGAGAATACTTTGTATAGTAGCCGTCAGAGGGTATCTATTAAGGATAATACATCAAACACGTTGTCTTTTTACGGTGCGTTTACTTATACGTTTGATGAACGTTACGTGTTGAATGCAAGTATTCGTTCGGATGCTTCTAATCGTTTTGGTCAGGATAAGAGTGCTCGTTACCAACCGGTATGGTCTGTTGGATTAAGATGGAATATGGGAAGAGAGCATTTTTTGGAAGGACAAGATCTTTTGAATGAATTTAGTATCCGGGCTTCTTTTGGTTATCAGGGAAATGCAAATGAGAGTGCGGGGCCTGATTTGATCGCTTATATGCCTTCTGGTTCGACGGGAGTATCAAATGTAACAGGAGAATATTTGTTGAAAATAAAAAGTTTACCAAATCCTACCTTGAAATGGGAGAAGACAAAAACGGTAGATTTGGGGATAGATTTTGTTTTTTGGAAAAATAAGATTTCCGGTTCTTTTGAGTATTATCACAAAAAGACCAGTGATGCAATAATTAATCGTCAGGTTCCTTATGAAGCGGGAGTTTTAAGTATGCCAATGAATGGGGGATCGTTGACAAATTCAGGTTGGGAATTAGGGGTTAGTTTTGCCCCGGTTAGAACAAAGAATTTCCTTTGGTCGTTAGGCTTGAATACTTCTAAGAATTATAATGAAGTTACTAGTAATCTGGAAACGAATGAAAATTGGCAAGAAGCTACTTCTGGTTCCTTGTACAAGAAAGGATATCCTGTTTCTGGTTTTTGGGCGTTTGAGTTTGCCGGGTTATCTCCAGAAAACGGGACTCCTTTATATAATTTGGATGGGGTTGATAAGCCTGAAGCTGTTACAGATGCAACGCAATTTATGAAATATATGGGGAAATTAGATCCTGATTTTACCGCAGGAATAAATACAACCTTTAAATACAAAGATCTGACGTTATCCGCTTCGTTTAATTTGCAAGTAGGAGGGAAGAAGTTTTTAGCACCGATTTTTGATTCGGAAATGTCGAATAATACTCCGTATGAGTATAATAATTTGCCTAAAGATTTAGTAAAACGGTGGCGAAAAGCCGGGGATGAAAAAATTACAAATATTCCTTCTATACCAGCAAAAGGTAAAGCTTTTGTGGATTTGGCTAATGGAAGTGATTACGCTTATCGAATGTATAATTTCTCGGATATACGAGTTGCAGATGCGTCATTTTTAAGATGTAATAATATCACGCTTTCTTATAATTTGTCGAATGGTTGGATTACAAAATTTGCTCAGAATATGGGATTCACGTTTTCTGTTTCTAATCCGTTTATTATCGTAAGTCATGATTATAAAGGGAAAGATCCGGAAGTGGCAACTGGTTCGCAGCCAATCTCTCAAAATTATACTTTCAGTGTAAATATAAGTTTCTAATGAAATAAAGTGAATTGTATGAAATATATATTAGTATTGTTTTTGACTTTAGGTTTGGCCGGATGTTCTGATTTTTTGGAAGAATCCAGCCAAGATGAAGTACGTCCAACAACAGTTGATGACTTGATGCAAGTGATGGTTGGTGAAGCTTATCCGATGGATAATATAATTGATTCATATCTGGATTTCTTGACGGATGATATGAAATGTAATGGCGCTCAAGGTGATGAACAAAAGAGTGTTATAGAACAATTATATTATATTTTTTCGTGGAATGATGATATGTATGAAAAATTTGAGTCATCTAATATTAATTCATGGCAGGTGTATTATTCTAAAATTATGGGGTGTAATACGGTGTTAGGGTATCTGAATCGTGTCACTGGAGAGCAAAACGTAAAAGATAATTTGAAAGGACAAGCTTTAGTGTTACGAGGTTGGTATTATTTTTTATTGGTTAATCTGTATGGTTTACCTTATAATTATGGGGATCCGGAGGAGAATCTTGGTGTACCTCTAAAATTAGAAATGGAAGTTACAGATGCATTTTATAAAAGAAATACGGTAGCGGAGGTGTATGCACAAATAGAGAAGGACTTGCTGGAAGGGATAAAATTGTTAGATGAGAATAATATATCCATGTCGTTATATAAAATCAGTCCTTTAGCAGGTAAAGCGATGTTATCCAGAGTGTATCTTTATATGGAAAACTGGGATAAAGCATTAGAATATGCGAATCTTGTGTTGGATGAAAAACCTGCCTTAACAGCATTAGCTAGTGCGGATGCAGATGCCTTTCAGTATCAAGGATCCTCTTCTTTTGGATTGTATAATTGGAACGTTAGCGATGAGGTTATTTGGATTTATAGCGGTAAGAGAGAATTTTCACTTTATGGGGGAGGAGGAGGAACATATCCTTCTGTTTTTTCTGTATCTGATGATTTGATGGATTTATATAATACATCGACAGATCCGAATAACCATTTGGATTTAAGACCTTATATGTGTTTTTATAATTCAGCTTATTTTAGTGCTTCATTTCTCCCCGTCCTTTATCCTCAGTACGGGTATAAAGGAGGAAAAAATCAAGTATATGGAACTAAAGGAATACGGACGGCGGAGTTATATTTGAATCGGGCTGAAGTTTATATCCGAAAATACATGGCTTCGGGTGATGATAATTATCGGAAATTGGCTTTAGTCGATTTGAATAATATTCGGAAACATCGTTATGATACGCGGAATGTAGATTATGTTGATGAAGATATTCAGGATGCGGATAAATTATTCCAGTTTTATAAGGAAGAAAGACGCCGGGAATTATGTTTTGAGGATCATCGATGGTTTGATTTACGCCGTTATGAGATGCCTAGTTTATCTCATGTCTATTTTGTAAATAGTGGGAATGAACAAGTGATTACCTTGAATGAAGGCGATCTTCGTTACGTGTTATTAATTCCAAAGAGTGCTCTTGAGCGTAATCCTCGGTTAATTCAAAATAAACGTTAATTTTAGGAGGGATAGTTATGAATCAAAAAATTTTATATATATTTATTTGCGTAGTTATATTGTTCGTGGCCTGTAATGATGACGATAAATTAACTCCAACCGAGACTCCGGAATTCGGATATTTTGTTCCACAGGGCGAGCATGATTATGATCAAGCAATTGTTGAGTGGAATAAGAAGTGTAATACTTTTATTTTGTATAAGTATAATCTGAAAGAACTTTATTGGCAGGTAAATGCTTGGCAAGAATCACAAAAGCAACCGGAAAATGCTGCATATCCCTATAGTGCTGGACTTGTTGCCGAAGTTGCTGATGAAGAATATGTCGGATTGCAATTGGAATTAATCGAGAATTCATTCTTGAGTTTTTATCGTGATACCATGTTGAAACGTTGTATTCCGTTGAAATTATTGCTTTGTAGTAAGATGGATTGGAGGGATGCTAGAGGAGCGATGAAATTATATAACGTGTATAGTGGTTATGATTATTTGGCCTTTAATTGGGGAAGTGCTGAAATTGTGAGCATGACGACAGATCAAAAGAAAGTTTTTAAAGTAGAAGCAAATAAACTATTTTTAGAACGTTTGCTTGATAAGAAAAAAATTGTTGTTCCAAGTGATTTTTATGTTGGAAGTAATTATACGGATAGAATAACGACAACAAACATGTATTCTCGGGGTTTTTTGAGTAGAGCGACCAAACAAGAGGACGATGTAAATTATTATATAGAAGCCATTATTTCTACTTCATATGAAGATTTGAATTCAGAGTATAATAACGTCGATTCTTACAAAGGAGTTCTGAATCCGATAAAAGACGTGAATGGACTTATTCGAAAAAAATATGATATTCTTGTTAATTATTTCAAAGGTGAATATGGTATAGATCTCCAAAAGATAGGTGATTCTGTAATTTAATAATTGCTTTACCATGTCCTATTTTTATAGGACATGGTAAAATTTATAATAGAATGTTATGTCTAGAGTTGCAATTGTATTATTTATTATATTGGGAAGTTTTAGTGTTGCTTTTGCGCAATCGGGCTTGAAATTGTCAGGTAAATTAAGAATACTTGAACCTATGGAACTGAAAGTGACTTCTCTTTCCGGAGAAACTATACTTTCAACTCAAGTAGAACGTGATGGCGTTTTTGATCTTGGACCGAAGGAGATAGTTCCTGATTTGTATATTCTTTGGTTGGGAAAAACACAACAACCTGTTTACTTGACAAATACAAATGTAACTATTAAGGGGTATTATGATGCGACAAGACCGGAAAATAGTTCGTTGTCGTTTACTGGAATTGATGATTTTCTAGAGTTGTCAAAATGGATTCCTACCGAGAAGAATTCCAGAAAAAGGACGATAAATCCGGACGTGAGGGGGAAATTGAAAGGGTCCATGTATAGTGCCTTAGCATATTTATCCGATATGGAAGCTCTTGAGCCCAATAAATTATTATTGGACGAGATCCCGGAAGAATTTTATGACGTGTTGTCAGTAAGATGGTTAAATCAGAAAGTTGATAGTTTAGCCAAGTTCGCTGTCGGGGCGGAAGCTTATAATTTTACCTATGTTGATCCGGAGGGAAAAGAGGTTAGTTTGAGTGATTTTCGAGGGAAATTCGTGCTTGTTGATTTCTGGGCTTCTTGGTGCGGACCGTGTCGACAGGAGATGAAGAGTTTACTACCGATCTATAACGAGTTAAAGGGGAATGATTTGGTGTTTATCAGTATTTCTCTTGATAAACGGGAGAAGGATTGGCGTCAGATGCTTGAGGTTGAAAATCTACCTTGGGTGATGCTTTGGAACAAGGAGGGATTTACTATCGGGGATGCTCCTAATATGATTCAGAAAGCCTATGGTTTTTATAGTATTCCCTTTATAGTATTGATTGATAAAGAGGGGCGAATTCTTGCTCGCAGGTTACGAGGAGAGAAGGTGAAAGAAGAAATACTAAAAGTCCGGAGAAAATAATTTTAGATTTTAAAGTGATATAGAGTTTGGAATGAAGTATGTGTAATTCAGAATTCTATATTTTAAATTTCTGTGATCGTATTGTATAACAAAATAAACTGTAAGATGAGAAAATATTTATTGTTACTAGTAATTGGCTTGTATGTTTGTACGGCAAAGGCACAATTGATCAAGCAAGATAACCAGATCCAGAAGAAGCAATCGGATTTGGATTGGTATAATTGTTCTTTTGATCAAGACGGGGTGTATGGAGCTGAGGTGAATAAGGCTTATGATTTTCTGAAAGGGAAGAAAATCAAGAAAAGACCCGTGGTTGCATTGATCGGGACTGGATTGGATGTTGAACATGAAGATTTGAAACAAGCGATTTGGTTCAATCCGAAGGAGAAGGCGAACGGGAAAGATGATGATAAAAATGGGTTGATTGATGATATTAACGGTTGGAATTTCATCGGGGGGAAAGACGGGAAAGTGATGGAAGCTTTGACAAGAGAGGGGGAACGTGAGTTTTTACGCTTGAAAGAGAAATATGCCGATTATATTTTTGACGGGAAGAATTACTATAAGGTAATTAATGATAAAATGACAGTTGTTCCCGCTCCCGAAAATATGGACGAGTATGTGTATTTTCGTTTTAAAGTGATGATGGAATCTCCGTTGGCAGGAAGTTATGGGGGTGTTGGTTTGGCGTATATATTAAGGGATTATGCGTTGAAATTTGATAAGCAAATGAAAGCGCAATTCCCTGGGAAGGAATTGACAGTGAAAGAATTTCAGATTTGTTATGATCCTAAGGCTCCCCGAGATTCATTGAGCGAGGTTGCTTTCACGCTTATGGCATACGGTTTTTCAATTATGAAAACGGATAAATGGCAGGTTATTTATGATTTGTACGCGACTGGGGGACAGGTGCAACGAGCCATGTCTTCTTATGAGCAGAATTTAAAGAATTTGGGGAATGATGGTCGTGAGGAAATTGTTGGTGATAATTATTTGGATATCAAAGATAATAAATACGGGAATAATGTTTTATTGACTTCCGATGCAGCTCTGGGAACAATGCAGGCCGGAGTGGTTGGTGCGAAGAGAGGTAATGGTTTTGGAGGAGACGGGATTATGGATCAGGCGGAGATTATGGCTTTGCGTGTGAGCACCGGGAATGGAGAACCTTATTTGAAGGATATGGCCTTGGCAATTCGCTATGCCGTGGAGCACAAAGCAGATGTGATTGTGTTGCCGGAACAAAATACTTTGTATCCCGAGCAACAAAAAAAGTGGATGATCGAGGCGTTGGAATATGCCGAGAGTAAAGGAGTTCTTGTTGTTGTTCCCGTATGGGAATTATCAAGAGATTTGTCAAAACAGACTTTTTTCCCGAATCGTTGGATGACAGGAGGAAAAGAACTGACGAATTTGATGGTTGTCGCTTCTTCCGATAAAAATGGGAATCCAGCAATGAATTCGAATTATGGGGCTAAGGAATTGGATCTTTTTGCTCCTGGAATAAACGTGTTGTCTACTTATACGGGAGACACGTATCAAATGGGAACGGGTGTCGGGCTTGCTTCTGCTTCTGTGGCCGGAGTGGCCGCATTGATCAAGGCGTATTATCCTAGTTTGACGGGGAGTCAGATTCGTGACATTTTGTTGGAATCCGTGACTTCCAGAAAAGGGGTAGAAGTGGAAAAAGGAATTGAGGTCGATGGCAAGCAGACTCAAGATTTATTTATTTTCGATGATTTGTGTTTGTCCGGGGGTATTTTGAATGCTTATCAGGCAATCGTGGCTGCTGATAAATTAGGAAAATAATAAGGTATGAGATTGTTTTATAAGGTAATAACTATCTTGTTATTTTGTGTAACGACGGTTCAGGTAGGGGCACAACAGTATAAAACTGTGCTACCCTACCGGATGGTCGGTGGCAAAATGATCGTGGATATGATTATGAATGGAACTCCCCGTTCGTTTATTTTCGATACAGGAGGACGTACGGCTTTGACCGGGGAGATTTGTGAAGAATTGGGGCTGGAAGTGGTTGATTCGTTGGTGGTAACGGATGTAAATAGTAACGAGGCTGTTTATCCGCTCGTGTTGATAGAGAGTTTACTTACTCCTGATGAGAAAATTAATTTCAGGAATGTGCCAGCGATGAAATTATCCAAACCTTCACCTTTCGAGTGTTTCCATACTGACGGATTGATTGGTAGTGATTTGTTTGTGCGGACGATAGTGGAAATTGACGGGAAAGCGAAAACGGTCACGATTACTTCGGCAGAGAATCCTTCGACCGCATCGTTGCGTAAGATGTTACCTTTCGTGAGAGCGGGAATGCCGATTATATCGTTGCAAGCGGGTGTGGGGAATGCGATTACTTGTTTGTTTGATACGGGAAACCCGACTTTTCTTTCGTTGAAAGACACTGATTTCGAAGCATTACGGTCTGCTGCTGCTCTTGAAGTTTTGTCTGAAGGATATGGAGAAGGCTCTATCGGGGTGACCGGAATGGCAGATGCGGATGTGTCATATCGGGTACGTTTTCCATTATTATCGGTTGGGAGTACAAAGTTCAAGAATGTTGACTCCGAGACTTCAATACCCCCGTATACACTGTTGGGCGTGAGCTTGTTGGATTATGGTAAGGTGACGTTGGATTATCCTCGTGCCCGTTTTTATTTCGAGGCGTATGAACAGGAGAACGATCTGGAATGTAAGCATTATAACGTGGGGTTGAGAGTGAAAGATGGAGAACTTGTTGTGGCAACCGTGTGGAGAGCCATGAAGGGGCAAGTTGAGGTGGGAGATAAAGTGATAAAGATAAACGGGAAGCCTGTCGGGCGATATGATTTTTGTGAAAGTATTATTAACGGGATTCCGGAGTTGAAGGTGAAGAAGAAAACTAAATTGACGATTCAAACCCGGCAAGGAGAGAAGGTGATTATTTATCAAAAAGAATAGTGTATGTGGAGTACGAGGCTATTATTCACGTTGTTTGTTGCCGTGTTGCCTTTTTTGGTAGGAAAGGCGCAACAATCAACCCGGCGAATTTGTGACACGATTCACTACGAATTTGTTCAGGATAAGATCATTATCCCTGTGACGGTAAACGGGGTAAAAGTGAAATATATCGTGGACACGGGCGGGCAAACCGGAACGATAAGAGAGAAGGCCGTGGAGATGAAAGCCATAGGGGGAGGCGGGACTCGTGGTGTGTCCGACGTGAACGGGATGAGTTTGTCTTATGAAGAGGGTGTTTTGAATGACGTACAGCTGAGCCCGAATTATAAGTTAACTCAGATGAAGAGTATTATTTTCCCCCTGAATGGTTTTTTTCGGGATTTAGGTGTTGCTGGGATTCTTGGGAGTGATGCTTTTGCACAGGCGGTAGTTACTTTTGATGCCCGGGAGAAGATTATGGTTATTAACTACCCTTATCGTCCGGAAGGATTGAAGATCACGGAAGGAGTACCGTTTTATCCGGGAAGCATGAATCATCCTATCGTGGATGTTGATTTTGGAGGTTGCGTGAAGCGTGTGTTGTTTGATACGGGAGCCGGAGGATTGTTGTCGCTTTCTGCTGATGATTACGAGGAAGTGAGGGATAGTATGAAAAATCATTTGTTAGGAAGTGCTTTCGGCATCAATAGTATCGGAATTGGAGGTTTTGATTACAAGAATGCGACAGAAATAGACAAGGTTAGTTTTGATCATGTAAGTTTTGTGGGCAAAGAGTTTATCAACATGGAGAGCATTACCGTCAAAATGGGAATGTCCTTGATGGGAGTTGAAATGTTGAAATACGGGAAAGTGGTGATTGATTACATGCGTAATCGTTTTTATTTCTTTCCTTACGAGGATCAAGTAGAGGATTTAGCAGGGAAAGTTAAAAATTGGAATGTCGGTATTCTACCTGTGACTGATCGTTTCGAAATCACGACGGTATGGGATAGCATGAAAGATCAGGTGGCGTTAGGTGATCAGGTGATTCGTGTGAATGGAAAAGAGTTGTCCGAGTTAAAACAAAGTCAATTGGAAATAGATGCTTTGCTTGAATCCGTGGAGGGAGCGACTACCGAAATCGTGATCTTGAAAAACGGCAAGGAGAAAAAGGTGGAGATTAGGAGAGAATGAGATAATTTAAGATGTTGAATTTATGGTGAAGAGATTAATAATGATCGTGAGCTTGTGTTTGTTCGGGGTGGCAACATGGGCTCAATCGAAAAATACGGCTACCGAGGTAAAGGATTACCGGGAAGTGGACGGGAAGATTATCCTAGAGATGGTTGTGAATGGCGAACGGGCGGATTTCGTGCTAGATTTGGCAGGACATAATGCCATTTTACCGGAATACGTGGAGAAATTTAAAATAGATCCGGACGAAAAGGGGGATTTTCGTTATGATACTTTTTTGTACAAGAAGGTGGAGACCCCGAAGAGTGTTTCAATAAGCACGATTGCTTTTGGAAACAACGTGTTTGGTAATGGTGTGGCTGCTTTCGTGTTGGGGGATGAACCTTATTTGCGTAAACTAGGCGTTGCGGGAATTGTTGGAGGTGCATTGTTTCGTAATGTGGTGTTGACTATTGATAGTAGACGGAAAAAAATAACAACTTCCGTTCCTTACCGTCCCTCGTACATGAAACTGGATCATCGTGCTGATATTAGCGTTCTCTCCGGATCAGTGGTTACTTTTTCGGTAGCGATAAATGGTACCGTATTCCCGTTGATTTTTGATACTTGGAATGACGGAATGATTACTTTAACACCTTCGGATTTTGCTAGAATAACCGGGGATGACGGGAAAAAGGTTGAATTATTCAACGGTTACGGGCAAACCATGATGACTGGAGCTTCGAAAATTGTGGCAAAATGCGATTTCGTGAAGAATACGTTCTCGAATGTCGTTGTTGCGGAAAACAAAGATTTGCCTCGTTCCGTGGTGGGAACGGGGATATTGAAAGAGGGGATTCTCTCTATTGATTTCCAGAAACAAAAAGTGTATTTTCAATCTTTTGATCTGGCAGAGGTGAAAGATGAGGTACAAGGTGGAGGTGCTGTTACTGTTGAAGCTGGTAAACTAAATCCGATCACCCGGGATTATTTCTTGGATCATGTTTATGATTACCGGGTCGGCAAGGAGTTCGTGTTCAAGGGAGATAAACCTGTCGTGATTGACTTTTGGGCTACTTGGTGTGGACCTTGTATGCGTTTAATTCCTGAATTGGAAAAGATGGCAGAGAAATACAAGGATCAAGTGATATTTTTGAAGGTGAATGCGGATAAAGAAAAGGAATTGTGCAGTATGTTTAATATCGTGGCTCTTCCGACTTTGTTTTTTATTCCAGTCGGGGGTAAACCCATTATAGAAACCGGGGCGATGCCGGAGAAGTTTGAAAAGATTATTCTGGAGCAATTATTGAAATAGTAGGATTAGTAATTTTTAGAGCAGTTCGGGATAATTTCCGGACTGCTTTTTTATCTCGTTATGATTTCCTATGCGATATATGATTTGTGGGGGAATAAGAATAAAATAGAAGAGTTTACCTATTTCATTATATTTTTTTGCATCTTTGTCGAGTTCATGCTTAGAAGAGAGGTGTTGGATGGATAAGAAAATGCAATATAGAAAATTCAAGGAAGATGCGAATTATCTTGTTAAGCGATTACGGGATAGTGATGAGGAGGCTTTTGCTTTTCTTTTTGATACTTACGGGAAATCACTTTATTTTTATTGTAATTCGATACTTAAAAATAGTACGTTCGGGGAGGATGTCGTGCAGGAAAGTTTCGTGAACCTGTGGGAACGACGGAAAGATTTTGTTGCGCTGCTTCCTGTTCGGGTCTTTCTTTACCAGACAGCCCGTAATAAATGTATGGATTTATTGAAACACGAGCAAGTTATTCACAAGCATGAGGCTTCGTTGGTGCAAGAGTTTAGCGAAGATTTTTTGGATGAGAAGATGATCGAGGAAGAAATGCTGGGAGAAATTTACCGTGCGATTGATGAATTACCGTCGGAATGTGGGCGTGTATTCCGGTTGGGGTTGGAAGGGCTGAGTAATCAGGAGATTGCGGATACCCTGTCTATATCGGTGAACACGGTTAAGACCCAGAAGCAGCGGGCGATGACTGTGTTGAAGAAACGTTTCAGTACGGGAATGCTTTTGGTCCTTCTGGGCATGACCGATTTACTTCATTGATTTTTTTGAAAAAAAGTGTAATCCTTGTCATCCTTTTGGGAAGGGTAGTCGTTCTTTGTGCGAAAACGTGAAAATGACAAGTGTATGCATGACGAAAATAATTTGAAAATAGCTTCGTGGATAGCAGCCCGGTTGAAAGGAACCATTCGTCCGGAGGAAGAGAAGGCGTTGGAAGAATGGATTAATGAGAGTGACGGGCATAGACTTTTCTACGAGCGGATGATGGATCAAGAGTATCTTGCGGGGAGGTTGGATGGGTATGAAACTTGTTCTTTAGAGGCATTGAAGGAACGAATAATGCCGCTGGCAAGAAAGCAGGGACGGCATATTCGTTTTACGTATCGGATAAAGCAAATTGCTGCCGTTTTGTTTATTCCGCTTGTTTTGGGTGGGGTGTTTTTATTGATGGATGAGAAGGAAGAAAAAACACCGGTAGTAGCAGATATTATTCCCGGTAAAGAATGCGCCGTGTTGGAAATGGCTGATGGCCGACTGGTGGAACTGGTTCCGGGTAAGAATCTAGGGCAATTACGACTTGTGGGGGCAGTGGTGACGAATGATTCTAATTGCCTTTCTTATCAACAGGCCGGAAAGGTAAATCAATTGGAGTATAACACAATTATTATCCCTCGGGGAGGAGAATATCAATTGACTTTGGCGGATGGTTCCCGTGTATGGTTAAATTCCGGTACCCGCTTGCGTTACCCGGTTAATTTCATCGGGGA
>OGHO01001336.1_pt1 | contig 24091 bp, 14 predicted proteins | sample 1571421 | NCBI WGS metagenome assembly OGHO01 (sample SAMEA2581937, study PRJEB24529) | metagenome | biome: Human gut stool | place: China | collected 2011
TCAACTACTCGGCCGGTATCGGAGCCTATCTCGGTGCGATTTGTCCCGACGAGATCGAGGCGGTCCGGGCCGGTACCGCGACGACGGCGACGCTGGCAGCCATTGCGGCACGGCTCGATGCGGACCCGCAGATCGACCGCAAGTTGCGGGATTTCATGGTTTATGACATCATGGACGACCTGCGTGCAAACGGTGCGGCGCTTACGGCGCAGATGGCCGACTGTTTCGTCGATCCGGCCTATGCGGCGTTGGTGCGCGAGCGGGCGGATGCGCGTCCCGCTTTCAGTGCCGTTTCGCTTCCCGACGTGCAGCGGTGCGATGCGCAGGGGCGGATCGATACGCTTCCCGACTGCGAATTGCTTTCGACGCTGGCGGCCCGCCATCCGGGGAAGGTGATTTACGTCGATTTCTATTCGACGTGGTGCGGGTACTGCCGCATAGCTCTAAAAACGGCGATGCCGGTTTTGCGCGAGCACTATGCAGGGTCGGACGACGTCTGCTTCGTCACGATCTGTCTGAAATCGCGCCGCAAGACATGGATCGGATTCATGGACGAATTCGGTCTGACGCATCTGGGAGAGAATTATTTCCTGCCCGACACGGCCTCTGCATTGGCGATGGCCGAATACGACCTGCCCGGCTTTCCGACGTATATGCTGATCGCCCCCGACGGACGGCTCGTGACGCTCGCCGCGCCGCGTCCCGCCGAATTCGAGACGGTGACGGCCGCTATCGACGCTCTGCTGGCCGAAAAAGCGGCGTGCTGCGGAGGGAAGTGAAAATATTCCGCTGCGGGGTGTTGGTAATTCATAAGAAATCACTATCTTTGCCCCGCTATTTGGCAATTAATTAATTTTAATCGTTATGAACAATTACGAAACCGTTTTCATTGTCACGCCGGTTCTCTCTGAAGCTCAGGTACAGGAGGTCGCTGACAAATTCCAAGGTGTCATCACCGAGAACGGGGGTCAGATTGTGAATGTAGAGAAGTGGGGCCTCAAGAAGCTCGCTTATCCGATTCAGAACAAGACCACCGGTTTCTACTTCCTCGTGGAGTTCACGGGCGAGGGATCTTTGATCAACACGCTGGAGACCCAGTATCGCCGCGACGAACGTGTGATCCGCTTTTTGACGTTCAAGCAGGACAAGTACGCTGTCGAGTATTCGGAGAAGCGTCGCGCAAAACTTTCTAACAAATCGCAGGAGGAGTAACCATGGCACAGGACAACAAAGCACAGGCATCGGAGATTCGTTACCTCAATCCGGTATCGGTCGATGTAAAGAAGAAAAAGTACTGCCGTTTCAAGAAACTCGGTATCAAGTACGTGGATTATAAGGACGGCGAGTTTCTGAAGAAGTTCCTCAACGAGCAGGGAAAGATCCTTCCCCGCCGCCTGACGGGTACTTCGCAGAAGTTCCAGAAGAAGGTCGCACAGGCTGTGAAGCGTGCGCGCCACCTTGCTATTCTGCCGTTCGTAACCGATTGTATGAAATAATAAGGAGGAGCAAGACATGGAAGTGATTCTTTTGAAAGATATGGAGAAACTGGGCTACGCCAACGACATCGTGAACGTGAAGCCCGGTTACGCGAACAACTACTTGATTCCTCAGGGGTATGCCAAAGCCGCGACCGCTGCGGCGAAGAAGGTGCTTGCCGAGAACCTGAAGCAGCGTGCCCACAAGGACGCCAAGATTCTCGCGGATGCACAGGTACTGGCCGAGAAGATCGCCAACCTGCCGCTCACCATCGCCATGAAGGCCGAGGAGGGCAAGATTTTCGGTTCGGTGACTGCTGCCGATCTGGCGGAGGCACTGGCAGCCAAAGGCGTCGAGATCGATCGTAAGACGATTTCGGTGGAGGCTATCAAGAATGTCGGTGAATACGAGGCTGCGGCCAAGTTGCACCGCGAGGTGAAGGCCACGATCAAGTTCACGGTCGTAGCGGAAGAGTAAGAGTTGTAATGTTTAGATAGCGGATCCCCGGACTTCGTCGAAGTCCGGGGGTCTCTTTTTGTATTCGGGCAGCTTCCCTGCAAGAGGGATCATCTGCAATTTTGTGCGGAATGACCATTGTGTTTGTCATGCTGAGTGGTGTAAGTCCTTTTTCAGCGTCATCCTGAGGAGGGGTGTAAGCCCCGACGTGAGGATCATTTTCGGAATGCCCGCGTCTTCCAGCGGTCGATTCCCGCGCTTCGTTTCACTCGGCTCGGAATGACCATTGTGTTTGTCATGCTGAGCGAGGCCGTAGGTCGAGCGTGAGCATCTGCCGCTTTATCGTTCTCGGCGGTTGTTTTTCCAGCGGTCGATTCCCGCGCTTCGTTTCACTTCGCTCGGAATGACACGAAGCGGAGCGTAAGTCCATCTCTTTTCTGCAAATCCCGCGCCGAATCTCCTGAAAGCAAAAGCGGCCGCCCATTTGGGCGGCCGCTTGAAAAGAGTTTCTATAAAACGTCGTTATTTAGTAACGATCAGAATGTCGTCTACAGCCAGGCGGTTCTTAGCCTTAGTGACAATTGCAACATTATCGCCCGGGTACAAAGTGAGATCAGTCGAATAAGTTGTCCAGTTGTATTCAGCGACATAGTCTGTCGTTGTCCATCCTGAATTCAACCCTGACTCCAACGTGATAGTCTTAACGGTTTCGAACGTTTTCGTTGCTGCTCGATAAACCTCGATGTCGATCGTGTTGCCGTCGGTCATCAAGAGGCAGCCTTTGAATGATAAGGAGCAGGCCGTACCGGCAGCGGTCAATTTCGAACTTGTCAATGCAGGCGTAGCGAGGTAGAAATCAGAATACGAGCTATTGCCGACCTTTACATATCCTTGATGCGGAGACACCTGATCACCGAAATACCATCCTTCCAACGATCCAGATTTGGCATTACCTATGTAATTCTTATAATTTGTAGGCTTACCGTCGGTTTTGATTTGCGGGATGTTGTGTGTAGCCGAACCGTCGATATAATTTCCGGCTGCGGCCATTCCCCATGTGCTCATTAAGTGAGAGTTTGCGAAGGGATAAGCGCACCAAGCTCCTTCCCACGGATTCGGACAATCAGCTTGGCTGGAAACCAACTTCTTGTCAGACCAATAGGGAGTCATACCTGCGGCGATGTTAATAAAGTCAGACTGCATCGTGACGTTGTCAAAACCTTGGAACAGGATTTCGTTCGCTCCGGCGGTATGCGATGCTTCAGTCGTGAGAGTTACTACCGGTGAGAATTCCGAATTGCCGTTGGTCGAATTCAGTTTGGTAGCGCCTTTCGATGCATCGATCGTAACACCCGTAACACTCTTGACACGGAAATAATAGGTGGTCGAAGGCTTCAACTGTCCAAATGTAATTGAAGTAGGCGGGGCAAGATTTGCGTTCTCCTTTTTCCCATACCATGAACTTGCTCCGAATGCACCGTTTGTCGAAGCTTGTCCGTCCGCGCAGTAGGTCGAATATATCGGGTTCGACATGTCCTGATTCTCGGATAATTCGACGAAGAATCCGCGCGTTGATGCCGAAGTACCTCCCGATACATCATCCCAGTTCACGCTGACATGCGTGGGGCCGACATTGCGGGTCAGTTGCTTGATATTACCCGTCGTGCCGGTAACTTCTGCGGAGAGATCGGAGGACTCGATGCCATCGGCAACGGCTTTTACCTTGAGTGAGAAGGCTGCGTTCAAGTTCAGACCGTATGCGCATACAACGGTAGTTGCGTCACCTTCTTTCGACATAATTGTGCTTTCGACTTTGGTATCGCCCGAGTAAACTTCATAGTCTGTTGCGTTGAGTACCGGCGCAAATTTCAGCCATACCCAACCCAGACCCGGTGTTGCAGCAATCTCGGTCGGTGTGTCGAGTTTCTTGATCTCGGCCAGTGTAGTGATCTGAGCGACCTCCGAAGGCTCCGAAGCCGATTCTCCCGCAAAGGCCTTGACGCGAACGTCGTAGCTGGTTTCGAAAACGAGACCCTCGATCGTGTAGGTCGTTTCGGCAGTCTTAGCGACAGCTACCGTCCAATCGGCGTCGGCCGTCTTCTTATACTCGACCGAATAGCCATCGGCACGGTTGACCTTCTCCCAGTTTACGGTGATGGTCTTGTCGGTCGCGGAGAGTTCCGGTTTGGCCGGCGCATCGGGAGCGGTCAGCTCCCCGTAAGATACCAGCTTGATTGAGATATCGTCGAGATAGAAACGATGCTGTGTCGCACCTTCGCCTCGCTTGGTTGCACCGATCGAGATACGCGAGGTCGAAGTAACGTTCGAAATGGTTACCTTGTGCTCCGTCCAGTTGTTTCCTATGGCACCTGCATTGACCGTCTCCACCACAAATTGATTCTTTGCAGTAATCCAACTATATGTTTCGGCTTTGGTCGTACCGTCGAGAAGTTCGATGTCGACAGACTCATTGTCGTCATATGCAGCGGTCTTGAATGTAAGCTCGATCGTTGCAGGCTGCGTCAGGCACTTCAATTCGGGGGTAACGACAGCTGCACGGAAGCTGTTTGCTCCCATCTTCAGCATACCGGGACGTGCGCAGATAATGCCGGGTTTGTTACTGTTTGCCTCTTCGGACTGCTGCCCCCAATCTTTGAGCGAGGTGTAAGGGACAGCTTTCCCGATAGTGTTGAACAGCCCCATTTCAGTACTTGCATCAACCAGATAGAATTCTGCTTCGGGAACTTTGTTGAGCGGATCGTTTCCGTCGGCAACCCACATCTCAGTCGTAGCTGCGCTGCGGTTGGTAGCCGAATAACCGGCTGCATTGTGGAGCAAATCGCCGCCCCAGATTAATTCGTGGAAATCCTGATACAGAATGATATCACCGGCTGCTGCCGTTGCCGGCAACTCCTTGAATTTCGATTCGGCTGTGGTGATTTTGAGAATTTCGGATACCTCGTCATTGGATGTGTCGGTGACACGTGTCCAATAAGAAGTATTCGGTTTCAGGCTGGTGAAGATGAATGAGGTACTGTATGAATCCCCCCCCCAACTCTTGGCGCCGGCGGGGAAGGCCCATTTTACTTTCAGTTTAGAAAGAGCTTCATCCTCGAAAAGTTCGAGTGTATAGGCGTTTTTCTTGTCTGCTGCATTGTCTTTGAACGATGTCGTCGACCATCTGACGATTGCGCTCGTCTCGGAGATATTTTCCTCGTCGACTTTGAAGTCAAGAGCTTTGTCGGGTCCTTCGCTGTCGGGGACGATGCCCTTACCGACTTTAATACGTGCGGGAGCACCGGCGGCACTGGCCAAAATCCACTCCGAGAAAACCGAACTGGGATAGTTGGCGCGTATACGCACATAGTAAATACGACCGGCTTTCAGACCGTTGAAGGCGCAGAGATTGTTCTCTTTGTCGGTGGCATCGATTGTGGTGGACATACCGCCCTTCGTCGTATTATTGTCGTAGATGTCGCCGACAGCATCGATGGACTTGATAAGTTGAACCGTGAACGAGGTCGCTCCGGCAGCAATTGCGCGCTCGGCGTTCCATGAGACGGAAATGGATGTGTTCGAAGAGAGCATCTCGTCATAGACGAAATCGATAGGGGTCGGCATCCCGGAATCGATTCCGACTGTCGGGTCGTCGTCTTTACAGCTACTCAGAACAACAGCTAACATAGCGAAGACCGCTATAAGCATTTTATTGATTTTCATAAGTTTGTCTTGAACTGTTTGTTAGATAATAAACAAAAAATAACATAAATCAAGGCGTCGCTTCTTAAGCGAACCTTAATCCACATTATTCAATTTATTAAGAGTCGGCACGTAATCTTCGTCCGCGCCTTTGTTCCAAACTTGCAATGCAAATATAATCATATTTTTTCAAAAACAAACTTTTGATGAATAAATATTTATTTTTTTTGTAGTATAATTTGCGATCGGATAGGTTCTTTCGTGCCGAAACAAGGCAGTAATCGGAATCGAAGAGAATCGAAAAATCTGATAAGTAACTGAAAGAAACTGAAAGTTATTGGTTCCTAAACTGTTGGCTCTTTGCGTAAAAGTGTAGGGGGGGGGTATTTTCCGGTAAATCAGAATGTTATGAGTGAAAGAAAACTTGCTTTGACTGAAAGTCGAAATTAAATTCGGTTTCGAGTAAAAAAAGATCCGATTTTATTTGTTTGAATTAGAAATTTATTATATTTGCATAAGTGACTTTTTTATAAAAAATAAGTAACCCCCCCTAATTCATTGACTTAACAACCTAAACGGAAATTACGACGACACAGAAAACCACCCAAACATTCCCTTAAAACCATTATTCGATTATTTTCAGAGAATCCAAACTCGCAATCGTTCCCTTTTGAAAGCTGTTTTGGCCAACGAATACCGTTTGGCCATATAACTAAGGTAGAAAGGGGACGTCTGAAAATTACTAAAATGTTGGAACTATTTAAAGAAGATTAGAATGAAACACGTCTTACTTCCCCCCCCCAGTAAAAAAATTACTGTGCGTGGTGTGTTCACGTGTGCTCTTGCTTGTCTGATGATGCTTATATCATTGAATACTTTTGCACAGAGCCAAACGATTTCTGGTACCGTTACCGACGCCACGACCAATAGTCCGCTTGCAGGAGCAGCGGTCATGGTCAAAGGAACGACGGTAGGTACCATCTCCGATGCGGACGGTTCGTATCGCATCAATGCAAAGCCGAGCGACGTGCTGGTATGTACGTTCTTCGGTTACAAATCTCAGGAAGTCACGGTCGGCAATCGCTCGGCTGTCAATTTTTCCATTGCAGAGGATAATACGAAAATCGACGACGTCGTTGTCGTAGGTTACGGTACGCTGAAGAAAACGCAGCTGGTCGGCGCCGTCGAGAATCTCTCGGGCGAAGCGCTCGAAGGTCGTACCAATTCCAGTATTACCCGTTCGCTGCAGGGTCAAGTCCCGGGTCTTAATATCGTTCAGGTCGACGGTAAACCGACTCACCAAGGTCAGGTTTATATCCGAGGCGGCAATACTTCGTTTGCCTCTCGTAAATCGATGACCAGTGCTGAGGGCGCCAACCATTCGATCGGTCAGGGCGGTTCGGCGCTGGTGTTGATTGACGGTGTAGAGGGCGATCTGACGACGGTCAATCCTGAAGATGTAGAGACCGTATCGGTCCTCAAAGACGCTTCGTCGGCTGCTGTTTATGGTGCCCGCGGAGCATTCGGTGTAATTATCGTTACGACTAAGAAACCCGTTAAAGACAATATTCGTGTCAATTATAACGGTTCATTCTCGCTCAATCACCGTACAGTGATGTGGGAGGATAATTTGGTGACCGACGGTTTGCAGTGGTTGGATAATTTCGTTGAGTTCTTCCAGAACGACTCGCGTACTCCTACGTCGAGCGGTAAGCTTCCCGGTAATGTCAACAACCGTAGCGATACCTATTCGGCTGCTTATCACGAAGAGTTTCGTCGTCGTAAGGCCGCTGGCGAGACGAATCCTTACGGTATGACCGATGCGGGCAATTACGCCTACTACGGCAGCACCAACTGGCTCGATATGTTCTACAAGGATTACAGCACGGCTCATACGCATAATCTGAGTATCAGCGGATCGAGCGATAAAGTATCGTATGCGCTGACGGGTCGTTATTACAACCAAGACGGTATCTACAAGATCGGTGATGAGGAGTTCAAGACCTATAACCTGCGCGCCAAGGGTGATATCAAACTGACCAAGTGGCTGACGCTCGAGAACAACACGTCGGTCTTCAAGCGTAAATATCATCAGCCGATGGTGGCCGGCGGCAGCCAGCCCATCCTGCGTCAGTTCGAGCACCGCGGTCAGCCGATCTATACTCCCTATAATGAGGACGGTACGCTGACGTTCTACGGAGCATCGGTTATGTACGGTGCGTTCCAAGACGGAAGCTCCTATCAGGAGAACAACAAGTTGGATGTTATCACGACGACGGCTTTGAATTTCGAGCCGATCAAGGATGTGCTGAAAATCCGCGGAGACTTTACCTACAAGGCGATCCGTTCGGATCAGGTGCGTATTTCGGATATTCAGAAGGGTTATTCCGCTCCGAATGCTCCCGAGCAGTACAATAGCAGCTCATACAAATCGGATTGGCGTTACAATACGGATTATGTTGCATCGAATATCGTGCTGACGTGGACTCCCAAATTGGGCGACAATCACAATCTGAACGTCGTCGGCGGTTGGAATATCGAGAAGACGAACTATCGTCGCCTTTACTTGCAGCGCAAAGGTCTGCTCAACTATCAGACCCCGAGCTTCGAGTTGATGGACAGCGATGAATATGCAGTCGATGATGACGGTTACGATAAGAGTCTGGTCGGTGTATTCGCTCGTGTTAACTACACGCTGCTGAACCGCTATATTTTCGAGTTTTCGGCCCGTTACGACGGTTCGTCGCTCTTCCCTGCCGATCAGCGCTGGGGTTTCTTCCCTTCGGGTTCGGTTGGCTGGCGTCTGTCGGAGGAGCCGTGGATGAAGTGGTCGCGCAACTGGCTCGACAATTTCAAAATCCGCGCCAATGTGGGTTCGCTGGGTAATGCTTCGATCAGTCCCTATTCGTTCATGGAGTTGATGGGCGTCGATAAGTCGAGCATCATTCTGGACGGTGCCAAGGTTTCGTATACGTCGATTCCGAATGTTATTCCCTCGGGCTTGACGTGGGAGACCGTGACGACCTATGATATCGGTTTGGATATGGACTTTTTGCGCAATCGCCTGTCGTTCTCGGGTGACTACTATTGGCGGTATACCGACGACTTGCTGATCAACGGTCCCGATTATCCTCAGATTCTCGGTTACGCTTCGCCGAAGGGCAACTTCGGTTCGTTGAAGACCAAGGGCTGGGAGGCTTCGCTTTCGTGGCGCGACAGCTTCAAAGTAGGCGGCAAGCCGTTCAACTATAATGTGAAGGTCAGCGTTTGGGACAGCCGTACTTGGGTGAAAGAGTTCTACAATGCCAACGGCGATATCCTGAACTATTATGCCGGCAAGGAGCTGGGTGAAATCTGGGGTTTCCGTACCGCGGGTTACTTCCTCAGCAACGAGGAAGCCGATAACTGGGCTGTGGATACTTTCCATAAGAACGGCTCGAACTTCCGTGCCTATGCTGGTGACTTGAAATTCGTCGATATCAACGGTGATGGTAAGATCGACACCGGTAAGGGTACGCTGGACGATCACGGCGATCTGGAGCGTATAGGTAATCAGGCTCCGCGCTATCAGTATGGTATTAACCTCGGTGCTAACTGGAACGGCATCGGTCTGAGCCTCTTTATTCAGGGTGTCGGTCAGCGAGACTGGTATCCGGGTTGCGAATCCGGTTTCTTCTGGGGTATGTACAACCGTCCTTACGGCTATCTGCCGACGGTTCATACGACCGATGCTGTTCAGATGGATTACAGTACGCCGAACTGGGTGGTTACCAATGCTTCGTCGAAGCCTTACTATACGCGTCAGGTAGCGTACTCTGCTAACCGTAACGTCGGCCCGTTGACATGGGAGAACGACTACTATATGCAGGATGCTTCGTATTTCCGACTGAAGAATATTACGATCGACTACACCTTCCCCAAGGAGATGACGCGTAAGATCCATATCGAGAATCTGAAGGTCTATGTTTCGGCCGAGAATCTCTTTACGCACTCTCCGATCTACAAGCATACGAAGATGTTCGACCCGGAGGTGATCTCCAATGGTGATAGCGACTTCAGCACTACTTTCGGCCTTTCGGGTGTAGGTCAGGGTTATAGCTACCCGATGCTGAAAACGGTTACGATCGGTTTGAATGTCACCTTCTAATATTGGTTAATGATTATGAAAACAAATATCGTAAAATTATTTTTAGGAGCCGCAATGGCCATTACGGTCGTTTCTTGTGAGAATTTCCTTGATCAGGATCCGATCGACAAGGTGCGTGCGGAAGAGTGGTTCAGCAGTGAAACCGATTTGATTTTGTACGCTAACGGTATGCTGAACTCGTATTGCCCGGGAGAGGGTACGATTGGTTTGGGCGATGCATACTGCGATTTGGTAGCGACCAAAACCTCTTCGGACTACTATCGTCCCGGTATCTGGAATCCGACGAAGCAGGGCGGTTGGGCAGTCAGCGACTGGAACAGTATCCGTCGAGCCAACTACATGCTGGAGAATATGGTTCGTTGCAAGGGGATTGTGGATGATCCCGTTTACAGACACTATGAGGGTGTCGCGCGTTTTTGGCGTGCATATTTCTACTATAGCAAAGTCCGTACGTTCGGTAATGTGCCTTGGGTCGACCGCGTACTTACGACAGACGACGCCATCCTCTATTCTCCTCGTGACGATCGTGAATATGTGATGAGCAAGGTTCTCGAAGATTTGGACTATGCTTGCGAGAACTGTCTGGGTACCGATGCTTATAAGAAAGGCCGTACCGTAATTAACAAATGGGTCGCTTTGGCTTTCAAATCGCGTGTTTGTCTCTTCGAGGGTACCTACCGGAAATATCATTCGGTGAATCCGTCGACCAACCAACCGTGGAACGGCCAATATGAATCGGGAGACGATTTCCTCCGCGCATCCATAGCGGCGGCCGAGGAGGTGATAACGGACAGCGGATTCTCGCTGTACAAGGGTGAGCCTTCGACGGCCTTCCGCACGATTTTCACATCGATGGATCCGAAAACGACCAACGAGGTGATTTGGGCTCGCGAGATGGCGGGTGATCCGCTCAATGTCTTCAATGAATTGACGTGGAATTTCAACTCGAGCACCTATGGTCAGCAGTACTCTCCGACGAAGGATTTGGTTCGTATGTTCCTTACCCTCGATGGTACACCTATTGCGACCGATGAGGTTTCGTTGCCCAATGAGTTCGAGAATCGTGACTGGCGTCTGATTCAGACGGTTCATGGTCCCGGCCATACCTATCAGACGAATGCCGGTGTTACGAAGCTCAAGCCCATCAATTTCACGTATACCTTTACCGGATATTCTTTCATCAAGTGGAGCATCGAACGTGAAGAGAACTATTCGAAGGGCAAGGCTGAAAACTCGCTTCCGATTCTTCGTTTGGGCGAAGTGCTGCTCAACTATGCTGAGGCTAAGGCTGAGTTGGGACAGATGACCAAAGAGATCTGGAATGAGACGGTCGGCGCTCTGCGTGAGCGTGCCGGAGTGACGAATATCTATCCTGAGGATGCGGGTTATGTAGAAGATGCGTGGTTGAAAGAGTACTATGCGGGTTCGCCCATCACGCTGTCGAACACCCTTCTTGAGATTCGTCGCGAGCGTGCTACGGAATTGATCATGGAAATGGGTCTGCGTGTAGACGATATTTATCGCTGGAAACTCGGCGACTTGATCGTAAAGCGCTACAATAATCAGGGCTGGAGAGGTATTTATTTGTCGGCTAACGATTACAAGAGCGGCTTCGAGTTCAACGGAACCAAGTATTCTGGATGGACGAGTACGTCGGCAACCTCTTATAAGATCGGCACCTCGAATTCCAACAGCAACTTTACGTTGAGCGGTGGTAGCAGCGGATACATTATCTATAATTATGCACTCGAGTGGTCAGATAAGATGTATGTACATCCTATTCCTACGACGGCGCTTACGTTGAATCCCAATCTGGGTCAGAACTATGGTTGGGATGAGGAGTAAATCGTAAGATTTACAGATAGAAGATACGGAATCTTTGGATTTTTCCCAAAGATTCCGTATTTCACCAAATCGAAAATAGCGGATGGAATTTTCCGCAAGTTGTTCAGGCCAATTTAATGACTGCTATATAATGATAAGAAAGTTTTTTTATTTGTTCATGACGGCGGCGCTGCTGTGCGGGGTCGCTTGTTCCAGTTCCGATGGCGGAGATGGTCCCAACGGAAACGGAGACGGACCGACCGGTACTATCGATGAGATCAACGGTACGAAAATTATTGCCGGCAATAGTCTGGTCGGCTTGATTTCCGATGCCGATACCGGCAAGGGTATCGCCGGTGTGCCTGTAACTGATGGTTATGCGTTTACAACGACCGATGCCAACGGCGTCTATCAATTCAAGGCGAACCGGTATTGCCGCAATGTCTATCTTACAGTTCCGGCGAACTATGAAATTCCGCTTGCTCCGACGACGAAGCTCCCGTTGTTCTATTCGACCTCGACAATCGATCGGAATAAGGTGAATCGTAACGATTTCACGTTGAAACCGCTTTCGGCTATCGAAGAGAATTTCACGTTGATCGCGATCGGCGATCCGCAGTGCAAGACCGATTCGGATGTCAAGCGTTTTGAAAAGGAGACCATTCCCGATATCAAAAATACGTTGAACGCGGCACAGGCCAAAGGTAAGTATATGAACGCCTATGCTGTTACGTTGGGCGATATTACATTCGATAATATCGTGCAGTGGGATCCTATGGTGAAGACTATGTCGAATCTGCAAGTCGGATCGTCGTATCTGCCGATTTTCAACTGCATCGGCAATCACGATCATGACGCTGCCAAAGCAAACGATTATCTGGCTACGAGTAATTTTGTCGAGCGTTTGGGTCCTACCGACTATTCGTTCGATCGCGGCAAGGCGCATATTGTCGTGATGGACGATGTCGTATGTAAGACGACCTCCGGTAAGACTTGGGATTATGATGCCGGTTTCTCGAAGGAGCAGTATGAATGGCTCAAAGCCGATCTCTCCTTGGTCGTGAATAAGACGGACAAGCTCGTTTTCCTCTGCTGCCATATTCCGTTCCGTAACAGCAGTACTTCCGGCGGTGCGAATGTCAATCAGGACAAGCATTATAAAGAAGTGCTTAATTTGCTTGCGGAGTTCAAAGAGGCGCATATTATGATCGGTCATACGCACTATCCGCAGAACTACATCCACTCGACCCGCGTATGTCAGGGCGGAAAACCCATTTATGAGCATGTCCATGGCGCGGCTTGTGGCGGCTGGTGGTCGAGCAATCTGAATGTCGATGGAGCGCCCAACGGTTACAGCATCTATGAGATTACGGGATCGACCGTTGACAACTGGGTTGCAAAAGGTACCAATCTTCCCGAAACAACTCAGATGCGTGTTTACAATGGGAATGACGTTTATAAGGGCTCGAAAAACTATTCATATACGTGGACAGGCGGCGGTACCGGCGGTAATGCGAACATCAAGGTGACCGGCCTGTCGGAACTCGCGAATTGCTTTGTCGTGACGGTCTGGAATGATGATTCCGAGAATTGGAAGATAGAGCTGGTTCAGAATGGTGTTGCGACGCCGATGAAACGGGTGACATCAAGTCTTGCCGATATGTGTGTCGTTTCGTTCTTCTTCAATGTATGTAATAAGAATACGACGACGTGGACGAAAGCATTGCAGCACTATTGGTATGTCAAGGCTCCGAGCGGCAATCCTGCAAATGAGCAGAATTGGGTTGTCCGCGCTACGCAGACGATTCCCGGAAGCAATAAAACCAACGTCTACGAGACGAGTGTTTTCCAGACGGATTTTGCAGGTTTCGCAGCCAGTTGATCGTCGGAAAGTATGTTTGGAGCAGCGCACTTATCGGTGCGCTGCTTTTTTTGTTATAGGCGGACGGTCTCGACCTCCCTGTTTTGCGGCGTGGGTGAGACGACCCGAATAAAGAACCCCCTCATCCGATTAATCGGATGAGGGGGTTCTTCGAAATCGCCGTTCGATGGCGGTATGAGCTTTTTCGAGGAGGCCCTTCGGACGGCCTTCTGCCGGTTACTTCACCTTGCTGCTGCCGACCATCCGGTATTTCTCGCAGAGCAGCTCTACCACCGGCGCTACGGCCTTGGGGAAGACCTTCCGCAGGTCGATCTCGTCGCTTCCGAGCAACACGCCCTTGAGTGCGCGCATGAAGTTGTCCTTGATCTCGGTGGCGAGATTGACTTTGACGATGCCGTTGGCGATCGCTTCGCGCACCATGTCGTGGGGAATACCTGAACTGCCGTGCAACACCAGCGCTACGTCGGTTGCGGCGTGAATCTGCGTCAGCCGTTCGATATCGAGTTTCGGCGCCTGCTTGTAGAAGCCGTGTGCCGAACCGATGGAGACGGCCAGTGCATCGACGCCGGTCGCCTCGACGAAACACGCCGCCTCTTCGGGCGTGGTGAAGCCGCCGCCCTGCGTCTGCCCCAGCTTGGCGACATAACCCAGCTCCGCTTCGACGTTCACGCCGTAGGGGCGTGCCAGCTCCACGACTCGTCGGGTCGTGGTGATGTTTTCGTCGAACGGCTGTTCGCTGGCGTCGATCATCACCGAGTCGAATCCGGCGTCGAGACACCGCTCGACCAGTTCGACCGACCCGCCGTGGTCGAGATGTATCCACCCTTCGACGCCGTAGTCGGCGATCGCTTGACGTCCCATCCCGACGGCCTGCTTCAATCCCATGTAGTCGATCGAGCTGCGTGTGAGCTGGAGCAGCACGGGCGCCTGCATCTTCGCGGCGGCCTGCATGACGGCCGTGAGGGTCTCGAAGTTGTAGAAATTGGTTGCCAGCACGGCCGTCCGGTCTTGCTGACATTTTTTCAGTAGCTCTTTTACAGTCATTACAGCAGGTTGTTAAGGTCGACCAGATTGAATGCGTAGAAATACTTGTCCATATCGTGCTCGATACGTCCGAGCACTACCTCTTCAGGGTCCATCCCCACGCGGCGGAGATTGTCGTAGAGCCGTTGTCGCGCCACGAGTGCTTGGGGTTCCTGCCAGATGTAACGGCAGCCGGTCTTGACGAGCCATGCGCGGCGCTCGTCGCTCAGTGCGTCGAATGCCTTGCCCTCTTCGTCCGCCAGCAGCCACTTTTTCCAGCGTCCCGATGCTTCGACCAGCCGCTCGAGCGTCTCGGTGATGTGCGAACGCATGGCGATTCGCCCTTCAGCGAAGTGCATCTGCTCGGTGCGCTCCAGTTCGGCGAGTCCGTCGTATTCGCTCATCGTGAATTCCGGCCCGACGTTGGCAGCACCCATGCCGCAGAGCGGATAGTCCTGCGGGTTGCTTACGCCGTCGGTATAATGTCCCTTGATATAGCTGCCCAGCGGCCGGACTCTCTCCGTGAGGTTGCGGGCCACCTCTGTGTCGAAGAGGGTGGTGTGCAGATCGGTTCCCACCTTGCCTACGATGAAGCAGGGCCATACGTCGGAGAGTCCTTCGCGTGCCAGCCCTGCCTTGAGTTCTGCGATGAAGGTGTCGAACGTCCGTTCGTCGGCCAAGCCGCCGTGTACCTCTTCGGTTCCGACCTCGTAGGATATTTCGGGCAGCCCCTTCGCGCGGCGGAAGGTCTCGCAGTGCTTGATCAGCTCCACCGTGCGGGCCGCCACGAGCCGGATGTCGATCGTCTGTCCGGCCGGAACGGCGATATCCACCGTCGGATCGACGTGGATCAGGTCGTATCCTGCCAGCAACGCCGCTTCGAACGACTTTTTCACCCCTTCCATCGCTGCCTCGGCCGACCACTTCTCGGTGCGTTGCTTATCTTTGAGCCACGGACCGCCGTGGTCGATGGCCACGATGTAAACGCCGTCGAAATTGACGGCAGCGGCCTCCATGCGTACGAGCTTCACGAACTCGTCGGGCTGCATCCCCGTGTAACCGCCGTCGCAGTCGATCTGGTTGAGCGTCGCGGCGAAATAGATCGGTGCGTTGTTGCGCTTGGCGGCGCGGAAGGCGGCCTTGATGACCGCCGTCGAATTGGGGCAGGCGGCGAAGAGCGTGCGGCGGATGCCGGTTTCACGCTCCAGTTCGTCGATGCGTTGCAACAGTTTTTCGGTTTTTGCCATAATTGTCAGTGTTGGGTTTCGTGCCGTCGGGCCTCCGGTCGGGAGCGTCTCCTTTGCGGTGGAATCCGTCCGGGGCTTCGGAGTCCGTGCGGCCTTTCGGCCTGTCGAAACTATCGGTTGATAAACATTACTTTGTTGAAGAACTCCTTGCGCTCGCGCATGACGCCGAACGCCTTATCGGCTTCCGACAGCGGGAAGCGGTGCGAGATGAGCGGCCGCACGTCGATGCGGTGCGATGCGATGGCTTCGAGCGCCGTGCGCCATTCGTTGCATACGTCGTTGTAGCTGCTGTTCCACGTCCCCTTCAGGGTGAGCTGCTTGCGCAGAATCTCCCAATAGCCTTTCTGTGTGAGGGTCATATCGCCGGCGGGGTTGCCCATCGAGACGACCGTACCGAAGTTTTTGACCGCTTTGAGCGCCTGCTCCCACGTTTGCGCTACACCGGCGCCTTCGATGCAGGCATCGGCGCCGCGTCCGTCGGTAAGGGAACGGATGTACTCCACGGGATCGGTCTCGCGCGAATTTACGGCGTAGAATCCCTGTTTGCGTGCGAATTCGACTTTGGTAGGGTCGATGTCGCACAGGATGACACGGAACGCGCCGGCCGTTTTGGCCCACAGCCCCAGCATGATGCCGATCGGGCCTGCACCGAATATAGCGACGGTATTCCCGATGCCCACCGATGCCTGACGGATGGCGTGGAGTGCCACGGCAGCCGGTTCGCACATTGCAGCCTCCTCGTAGGAGAGCGCGTCGTCGAAGAAGACCAGATTCCACTCCTTCACGGCGATGTATTCGGCGAAGGCTCCGTCGCGCCGCGAACCGTAGTAGTCGTAGTCGCTGCACTGCGCATATTCTCCCGTTTGGCAGGCTTCGCACTTGCGGCACGGCAGCAGCGGGAAGACGGCGGCGCGGCGGCCGATGAGCGACCGGTCGTCGGCTTCGACGATTTCGCCGGCGAATTCGTGACCGGGGATCGTCGGGAAATGATAGGTTCCTTTGGTAAAGACGCGCGGCAGGTCGCTTCCGCAGATTCCGCAGGCATGTACTTTCAGCAGTACTTCACCCGCTTCGCGCACGGGCATCGGCACCTCCTCGTAACGCAGGTCGCCGACAGCATACAGATTGAGCGCTTTCATCGTATTGTTCATCTATTTATTATTATAGGTATAACGTTCGTTCCGTTGGGAAGCCGAAATTCGTTTCGGCATTCGCTTTCCGGCTGAATGCCGTTTCCGGTCTTGTGCGTATCGGAAGGGATGGCATCCGAGACTTCTTCTTTGCTGCGCTTGCCATGCACCCTTCCTTCGGCCGGATGTGATTTCGTTTGAATTCTATTTCTTTCGAATTCTTTTACAAAAGTAGAATTTAACTTTTAAAGATGCAACTATTTTCCATAAAAAAATGAGTTGCGGCTGCCTTGCGGGAGGATCCGTCCTCTAAAATGAATAAGGAGAGGCGATTCTGTAGGGTTAATGCTTTGGCTGCGTGGTAGAAACCGACTTGGTTTTCTTCTTTTTACGCCGCACATGCGGCAGCGTCCGGTTGCCGTGTGAAATTTCATACTCGGAATTTATTCGAAATTAGCCTGTGCGTAATTTACGATTTATTTCGATTTTCGAAAGTTGTATGCAGGTCAATGTCGTTTTCGATAAGCGCATTTGTGTCCGATCTATCCTGTCGTTTCGGAGCGGGAGGAGGACTTTTCGGAAATAAATATCTGAAAATAGCACAGAAAAGCTTGCTATTCCACGCGGTTTTTGTAACTTTGTGTCTTGAAACTATAACTTCTTAACTTATAAATCGAATAAATCGAATGAACAATACGCAATGTATTCTCGATGCTTTAAGAATCGCAACCGATACGAAAGCATTCGAACTCGGCGAGAACGTTCTTCATCGTGCTCCGGCCCTTTTTCGGGAGCATTTTCCGAATCGGAAGGCTGTAATCGTCGCCGATAACAATACGTGGAGGGCTGCCGGCGAAGCTGTCGAGGCTTTTATGCGAGAGGCGGGCATTCCCTGCGAGCGCTTCCTCATCGAAGAGGAGGAGTTCCATGCCGACTGGCCCTACGTCGAGCGCATCGATGAGATGCTCGACCGTACGGGAAGCGTTATCGTCGCTGTCGGATCGGGCGTCATCAACGACCTGTGCAAGCTCGCGTCGTTTCATCACGATCAATCCTATCTTTGTGTCGCAACGGCCGCTTCGGTCGACGGATATTCATCGTCGGGCGCGGTGGTTTCGCGCGACGGCGCCAAGCTCAATATCGAAACCCATGCGCCGCTGGTGATTCTGGCCGACACGGGTGTGCTGGCTGCCGCTCCGAAGGAGATGACGGCGGCGGGATACGCCGATCTGGCCGCCAAGATTCCCGCCGGCGCCGAGTGGATGGTCGCCGACCTGTTCGGTACGGAGCCGATTATTCCTGCTGCGTGGAATGTGTTCATGAACGATTTGAATGCGATGCTCGCCGATCCCGAGGGAGTGGCCGCCGGCAAACCCGAGGCGATCGCTTCGCTCTTCGCCGGTCTGACGCTGAGCGGCATCGCGATGCAGGTTGCCAAGTCGAGTCGTCCGGCGTCGTGTACCGAGCATCTGTTCAGCCATGTACTCGATATGACGCACCATCGCTACAACGGCAAGTTCCAGTCGCACGGTTTTCAGGTGGCGGTCGGGACACTCACGATGTGCGCCTTCTTCGATGAGTTCTTCAAGATGGATCTCTCGACGCTCGATGTCGACGCCTGTGTGGCCGCATGGCCTACGCTCGAAGAGGAGCAGCAGCGTGCCCTCGATCTGTTCCGCGATTTCCCCGTGCCGGAGCTGGGCTACACCGAGATCACGAAGAAATGGAACGACGCCGAGACGGTTCGCGTGCAGTTGACGCGTCTTCGGGAGAACTGGCCCGCCTTCAAGGCCAAATTGCAGGCGCAGTGCTATTCGTTCGAGAAGATGCGCGCCCTGTTTGCCGCTGTCGGTGCGCCGACCGATCCTTCGCAGATCGGCGTCTCGCGCGAACAGCTGCGCTCGATGGTCGATTTCACGCAGCTGCTGCGCTGGCGCATCAATCTGCTCGATCTGGCCAAACGCGCTCGGATTTACGATGAATTGGTCGCCCGCGTCTTCGGCAAGGGCGGAGCTTGGGAAATTGCATAACCGACAGGCCTTATGACTCCAGAACAGACCAAACGATTCAAATACTGGCAGTGGCGGACGATCCTCGGTACGATGATCGGGTATGCCATCTTCTATTTCGTTCGCAAGAACTTCTCTTTCGCCATCCCGGGACTTACTGCCGAATACGGCATCTCCAAGACGACGTTCGGCATCATCATGACCCTCGTCGGCCTGATCTACGGCGTGTCGAAATTCGTCAACGGCGTGCTGGCCGACCGAACCAACGGCCGCTGGCACATGGTGACGGGCCTGTCGGTGTGTACCGTCATCAACTTCATCTTCGGCTGCGGCGCCATCATCTGTGCTTGGATTACGGGGCAGACCTACGGCACGACGTTCGTCCATACGCTGGTTGTCCTGTTCGGCGTGCTGCTGATTCTGAACAATATGTTTCAGGGGTGCGGCTTCCCGCCGTGCAACCGTCTGATTACGCACTGGGTTCCGCCCAAGGAGCTGGCGACCAAGATGTCGATCTGGAACGCCTCGCACTCCATCGGTGCGTTCATCATCGCTGTGCTGTGCGGATACCTCATGGGGCATACGGGACGCGATATGACCGGCGATCCCGTGATGCGCGAGCGCATTATGGCCAATACCGCGAGCATCACCGATAAGATGGACGCGGCTTCGGCCGAAGCCTACATTACCAATGCGCTGCAACACGTGGGGGCATGGCAGTGGACGTTCTGGGTACCGGCAGGTATTGCGGTGCTGGGCGTGATCTTCATCATCGTCACGCTGCGCGATACGCCCAAGTCGGTCGGACTTCCCGAACTGGAGGGAACCAAGACGCAGCTCGATGGGAATGAATCGTCGGCCGAGTTCAAGGCGTTCCTGCGCAAGAAGGTCTTCCTCAATCCCATGATCTGGGGGTTGGCCGTCGCCGATTTCTTCGTCTATATCGTCCGCTTCGCCGTGCTCGACTGGGGTCCGACTTTCCTTCAGGAGTCGCGCGGTCTCTCGTCCGAGATGGCCGGCTGGACGGTCGCCATCTTCGAGGTGTGCGGTATCACGGGTATGCTGCTTGCCGGCTGGATTTCCGACAAGCTCTTCGGCGGACGTTCACAGCGGACGTGCGTGTTCTGCATGGCGGGCGTGATCCTCTTCATCTCGCTCTTCTTCGCCCTGCCGGAGTCGACCGACCCGTTCGTACTGCTGATGATGCTTGCCATTGCGGGTTTCTTCATCTACGGCCCGCAGGCGCTTATCGGAGTTATCGCTTCCAACCACGCTACGAAGAAGGCCGCTTCGACCGCCAACGGCGTCGTGGGTATGGTGAGCTACGTTAGCGTCGTGGTCTCCGGCTGGGGATTCGGTTTTATCTCCGATCATTTCGGCTGGCGCTGGGTCTTCATTACGATGATCGCGATGGCCGTGCTCGGTTTCTTGGTGCTGCTCGCGATGTGGAATACCAAGAGCGACGGCTACGAACACGATGTTGCCGAAACCAACTAAAACCCGATAGCCTATGAAAAACTTCTTTTTGAAATTGGGTGTCTGCGCATTGGCGCTCACCGGAGCCGCCGAAGTGCTGGCTCAGGATCAGGTCATCCAGCTCTTTGCCCACCGCGGCAGCCGCTTCGAGTACGATGAGAACACGCTGCCGGCGTTCAAGGCCTCTTACGACGCGGGTCTGCGCGGGTTCGAGACCGACATTCGCATGACCAAGGACGGTGCGTTGTTGCTTACCCACGACGAGACGCTCGCACGGACTACTCCCTGCAAACGCGTGGTGGAGACGATGACCGTCGACGAGATCAGCAAGGTCAAAACCAATCAGGGCAACGATCTGATGTACCTGCCCGAGCTGGTGGATTTCTTTGCCGACAAGGACAATGTCTATATCGAGTTCGAGATGAAGACGAAACCTGTCGAGAGTTATCCCGAAGATCGCTTGCGCGAGTATTGCAACAAGGTGTACGACGTGGTGATGGCCAAGAAACCGGCCAACTCGCTCTATCTGTTCACGTCGAGTGACAAACGTGCCCTGAAGATGATGCGCTCGCTCCATCCCGACGTCGATCTGCTGCTGATTATTTCGAAGCCGATCTGCGAGGAGACGATCCTCGAAGCGATCGACATGGGCGTCAAACGGTTGGGCTGCCGTATCGAGGGAACGTCGAAGGCGATGGTCGATCTGGCGCACAAGGCCGGTCTCTATGTCTCGTTGTGGCCCGGTCAGTCGCCCGAGGAGTTTATGCGGGGCGCCTATCTGGGGGCCGACGCGCTCAACAGCGACCGTGCCGTCGAGGTTAAGAACTGGCTCGACAAGAACGCGCCGTGGATCAAATATAAATAACGCCGCTGCACGCCCGTTCGGGGTGTGACGATGCATATCTGAATCGGCCGGAGCAGTTTGCTGCTTCGGCCGGTTCCGTTTGAGCGGGTCCCGTCTTGCAGCGTGGTTTTCGAATAGGAGAAATAAATCCCGAGCCGTCGTATAAGGGAGATGCGACGGCTGTTGCAGCCGAAATTCCTCGCGGCCGTCACGAGGCGTTTTGCAGTGCGGCCGATACGGAAATGTCCGGCAGTTCCGTTCGGCGGGCTGCTAACCCTTGATGCGCTTGCGGCGTTTTCTCTCCACCTCCTGATCGTGCCGCTCTTCCTGCTGTTTGCGGTATGCTTCGATCTTCTCATCGAGATTCGAAATATTCTCTTTCAGCATTTTACGAAAGGTATTCAGGCTGACGGGAACCTCTGCGATTACGAATTTGATGTAGATTTTCCAAAGCGGGAGCTTCCCTTCGCGGGTGTGAGGTTCGGCAATAAATTGGACGCGTTGGGCTTGTTTGAGATAACTGAGTCTCTCTTTGGTTTGCTTCATAAAATTAATTATTAGTGTGTTAATCTTATAAAGTTCAGAAAACCCGTTTGTCGAAACAAGTGAAACAACGTTTGTTGGTGGATGAAATATGATATTGTATGAATAAATTATAAATTGTATATCGCTGACGATGAGGCGTTGTTGTTTCGGATCGAAGGATGTCCGGTTCGAAAAAACGTTTGATTGCAGTGTCGTCGCTTCGGATGGGGCCGATGATGTCGTGGAAACGGATTCCCGACTTCCGAATCGGGAGGTTTGGCGGGATCGACGTGCCGAGAGGGCAGCTTGACGTGATTCGGAAGGATCTACGTTCGTTTCTGGATCGCATGAATCTCCTGACGGCTGTGGGGTTCCCTCCGGTTCGAATTCCCTTGCAATGACGCTGCCGGCTCGCTTCGGTTTGTGTGCCGTAACCGCAGCCAGCAGGAGAGCCGAAACTGAAGCAACGACGATAACTTGTCGATCCGACAACAGGATTCCCTCGGAATCGAAGTCGGAACGGCCGGTTCCGAAGGATACCGATATAATATAGCCCGACAATCGGAGCTTTTTTCAACCTCCGAAGTGTAAAATAGAGTGCCGAAAGTCCGTGCTTGCTGTTTCCGATCGGTGCGGGAGAGCGAAAAACCCCGATAAGACGGGTTGTCGATCGACGCTTATTCGATCAGTACCCGAAGCGGTACATCGAGTGCATTGCAAATGATGCAAAGTGTTTTGATCGTGAGGTTTGAACGTCCCGTCTCGATCCGGCTCAGGTTTGAACGTTCGATGTCGCAGCGGTAAGCCAACTCCTGTACCGTGAGCTTTCGCTCCTTTCTTAGAGTCCTGATTCTTAGAGCGATAAGTTTGATTTGTTCTGTATAGTCGATTGGCATCCCGAAAAATTTTACGAAAAGTTTTGTATTGCAAAGATTTTCATATATCTTTGCACTATGCGTATCATATATGATACCAATGGCTCGGCGGCCGGAGATGCCGGAATTTGCTGGCGAGTGCTGATAACTATCGGAGAATCAATGAAAAAGATTGAAAAGATATGAAGTTTCAACTGTTTAAAAACAACTTTAATTCCTTCATTATGAAAAAACAATTTTTACGTAAATTCCTATCGTTATTCCTCATCGGAACGATGGTAGCCGGAGTCGGTTGCAAGGACTACGATGACGACATCACGAGTCTGAACAACCGGATCGACGAGCTGACGACGGGACAGATCGCCTCCGTGGAGAAGCAGATGCAGTCTCTGCAAAGTGCGGTCGACCGATTGGACGGGGTCGATTCGGGCCTGAAAGGGGAAATCGAGGCGTTGCAGAGCAAAGCCGAGGTGCAGGCCGGCGAGATCGGAAAGTTGCAGGAGCAGCTGGGAAAAACGGCCTCCGCATCGGAAGTCGAAGCGCTGAAAAAGCAGATCGAGACGCTCGAAAGCGACAAGGGCAAGCTGGAGAAGCGGATCGAGGCGCTCGAGAGCGCTCGTACGAGTTTGGAGAACGAAATCGATGCTGTGAAGGGCTCGCTGGCGAACTATCTGACCAAGAGCGACGCCGAGGCGACCTATGCCACCAAAACGACGGTCGAGAGTCTGTCGCAGACGCTCAACCAGATCAAGGCCAACTATGTTTCGGCCGAAGGGCTGGCTTCGACGCTCGAAGGCTATGTGACCGACGCCGAACTGGCCGACTATCCGACGTTGGTCACCGTGCAGAACTTGATTCGCGAGAGCGAGGAGGCGATGAAGAACTCGCTGGGCGAGGCGATGAAGCCGATTCTGGCGGGATATAACTTCGTCCAGAAGGATGCGCTCGACCTCGAAATTCAGGATCTTCAGGATCAGATCGACGCGCTCAACGGCAAACCCGACGCCGACGGTTCGCTGGCCAATATCAAGAGCCGGCTTGAAGCGCTCGAGAACGCCGAGATCAAATACGACGCGTCGAACACCGCCTTTACCACCGGCGTAGCGGATTGCATCGATAAGGCGCTCGCCAACGACGGTGCGATCAATCAGGCCATTGCCGGTGCGATTGCGGGTGTCGCCGGTGAGTACAAAGGGACGATGCAGGATCTGAAGAACCTCATCGACGGTCTGCGTCTGGATGTGGATCAGTTGCTGAGCCGCATCCAGAGCCTCGTCTATGTTCCGGCTTACGACGATCACAAGGCGTCGGTCAACGCGCTCTACTATGCTCCCGAAGGCGGAGAGCCCGTTTTGCTGGCGAACGGTACGGTGGAGATGACGTTCCGCGTTACGCCCGTCGAGGCCGCTGCGCAACTCGTGGCCGCCTATGCCGCCGATCCCGCGATGTTCGAGAGCGAGGAGGAGCGTGCCGAGATT
>OGHO01001347.1_pt1 | contig 23901 bp, 10 predicted proteins | sample 1571421 | NCBI WGS metagenome assembly OGHO01 (sample SAMEA2581937, study PRJEB24529) | metagenome | biome: Human gut stool | place: China | collected 2011
ATTTTCCGAAGTACAAGGAAAAATTCCGGAATGACTCCATCAGATTTCCCCAGGGCGTTGAACTTGATGAGGTTAAACAACAGATCCGACTGCCGAAAATCGGCTGGATGGGATATCGAAAAAGCAGGGATATCATCGGAACCATTAAGAATGTCACTGTCAGCCGGCGCGGGGAGAAATGGGATGTCAGCATACAGACTGAGTATGAAGTCGTCTCATCTGCTCCCAATCCTTCTGAAATAGGAATAGACATGGGTGTCAAACGTTTTGTGACTATGTCAAACGGTGACTTCGTCGAACCTCTCAACCCCTTCAAGCAGGAGCGGGAAAAACTTGCAAAACTTCAAAGAAAGCTTGCGAGACAAAAGAAAGGAAGCAGAAACAGCAGAAAGACAAAGCGAAAAATTGCTCGATTGCACCGCTATATAGCCGACAGCCGAAGAGATTTTCTTCACAAGACCTCTACAAAGATAGCTAAAAACCACAGCATCGTATACGTTGAGGACCTTAAGGTCTTGAACATGTCCGCTTCTGCCAGCGGAACAAAAGAATCGCCGGGCAAAAACGTCAAACAGAAGAGTGGACTGAATCGATCAATTTTGGATCAGGGATGGTATGGCTTTTTCCGGATGCTCTCCTACAAATTAGAGCGGAGAGGCGGAAGGCTGATAAAAGTAGATCCCAGAAACACGAGCCGAACTTGTCCTCGATGCGGGCTTGTCTCTGTAGAGAACAGAAAATCGCAAGCGACCTTTGCATGCATTGGCTGCGGTTTCCGCTCCAACGCAGATGAGGTTGGAGCGATAAATGTATTAAGGGCCGGACGGGCCCGGTTAGCCTGTGGTATGAGTGGTGCAGTAAGGCCGCTGTCAGCAGGAACCCAAAGAGACCTGCTGCAGCACTAGGCTACGGCCGCTGCAGAGGTGGTATGGAATCCTTGTCATTTATGACGAGGAGGATGTCAACATCATTGATGTCACAGCCAAAAAGCAGGCTAAAGTCAATTGTTTGATTTTTGGAGTGGTTTTCATATTTCTTCCGAGGGACCTATCTACTGCATTAGTCTCGCCGGCTTCTGGAAATGCGTGGAAACACTTTGAGCCACAGAAGTTATAAAAAAAAACCGCTTTTTTATACCAACAGGGGTTACTAAGGGGAGATTACTGAATCAAAAAATAGCCTTTCTATTATCGTTTTCTTGCACGCTTCATCCCATGCCAGGTCCTTTCCTGCACTTCGCTTAAAAAGCTTGACAGAAACTGTTTTCAACTTAACAGTGCATTCGTATAACTATTTTCAAATAGATAGCGCAAACTTGGCATAGTTCTTGCATAGATTATTTTGAAACCTAGCAGAATCATCCAACCAATAATCAACCTGACTAGTTTTCAAAGCCTCAATAAACCAACTTAAATGCGTCATAGCTGTGCAAGGATGCCCTAAATTGGTGCAACTGCTCGATGATGGCGCAAAGAAAGGAAAAGTGATGAAAGAACTTCTAATGATGAAGGGAGCCAAGGTTTTAGTCGATGTTGCTACAAAAGTGCAAGCCGGGGAAACTGTCCTTTTGGTCACTGACTATGCTAAAACAGACATCGCTCAAGCTGTTGCTGCCGTTGCCTGTGACCGAGGTGCAGAAGTAATGATTATGAGTATGAAGCCTCGCAAACGGGCCGGAGAAGAACCGCCTGCAGCCGTGGCCGCCGCCATGAAAAATGCGGACGTCGTGATCGTGCCCGTCAGTTACTCTATTACCCATACACATGCAGTAAAAAATGCGGCGGCAGCCGGAGCTCGAATCATCGTCATGACAGATTTCACCCCTGAGGTTATGATGCACGGCGGGATAGAAGCTGACTTTGATCAAATCAAACCAACCTGCATTGCTGTCGCCAAAGCCCTGGAAACTGCCGAAGAAATTCATATCACCTCTCCGGGAGGAACTGATCTTCGTTTCAATACGAAAGGAAGACGCGGAAATGCGCTTTACTGCGTAGTTGAAAAAGGTCAGTTCTCTACCATCCCCACTATTGAAGCAAATACAACCCCTATAGAGGGGACTGCAGAAGGGATTATTGTATGCGATGCTTCAATTCCATATCTCGGTATCGGCCTTGTAGATGAACCCGTCATATGCAAAGTCGAAGGGGGCTTTATCACTGAAATCAAAGGCGGAAGGGCTGCAGAAATCCTTCGCAAAGATTTAGCCAGCCACGCCGACAAAAACAGCTACAACATTGCAGAACTCGGGATTGGTTTGAATCCGAAGTGTCGTATGTGCGGAATCATGCTTGAAGACGAAGGAGTCCTCGGGACCTGTCATATCGGCATCGGCACAAGCCTTACCCTCGGCGGCGTTACCAAGGCACCGTGTCACTACGATCTCATCATGTGGCATCCGACCATCGTCGCCGATGGAAAAGTAATTTTTGACAAAGACCATCCGACGCTCTGACCAAAATTATCCCCAAAACTTTATTTCCATTCCAAGGACAAAATCATGAAACGCAGAAACCTTCTTTCCTCCCTTTCTGTTCTTACCGCTCTAAGCCTCTTTGGCGCCGGTTCAGCCTATGCAGCAGATATTTATCCTTCTAAGCCGCTCTTGACAATCGTTCCTTTTAGCGCAGGAGGCGGCAATGACATCCTTCTTCGCATCATGGGTAAATACGCGGAAAAACATCTCGGTCAAACTCTTACCATTGACAATAAACCAGGAGCCGGCGGCCAAATCGGCTGGACCCTTCTGAGTAAAGCCAAACCGGATGGTTACACAATCGGTGCAGCTTCTTTACCTTCAATGATCATGATCAAGGAACTGCGTAAGAATGTGCCTTTCTCTATGGATGATTTCACCTTCATAGCAGCTGTTCAATCTGACCCAATTGTCTGGGTTGTCAACGAGGACAGTCCTTATACAACAGCAGCTGATTTCATCAAAGCAGCTAAAATCAAAACTTTGAATGTCGCCGGAGACGGTCCGCAGTCTAATGTTCAGCTCCAGCATCTGATCGCTGAAAAAGATCTTGGTATTAAGACAAATTTCGTTCCCTTCAACGGCTCAGGTAAGGCACTTACAGCATTGATGGGTAAAAAAGTTGACCTCTGTGCTTCAACACTCTCTGCCGCACAAAAGCAGCTCGGCAACGGACTTAAAATTCTCGTGGTATTCGCTGACCAGTCCGCAGCCTCCGCTCCCACTGCCAAAGAAGCTTTCGGAAAAGATATCGCGCCCGCAGGCGCAGCCATCCGCGGCATTTGCGCGCCCAAAGGCTTAAGTCCCGAAGTATTAACTAAGTTAGAAAACGGCATCAAAGGGATTTGCGAAGATCCGGATTTCATCGCTGAAACCAAGAAACTCAAGCTGGATATCGGCTTTAAAAACGCCCAAGAAACTCAAAGAATTGTCTCTCAGACCTCCAAACTAGTCTCAGAAAACAAGAACCTCTTCTAACATTTTGTCGGGAGTCAATCATGGAACAAGAGAACATCCGAAAAGAAACGTTTCTAGCGACTCTTCTTTTGCTCGCAGGAACTCTGATCTTATGGAAAGGCTATTCATATGAACCGGACTCCCGACAGTTCCCGGTCTTCTTGGGCTGGCTTTTCGTGTCTTTCTCGATACTCAATGCAATCACCCTCTTTAAAAAATTCAAAGCAGAAAAGCTATCTCTTTCCTTTGAGTTTCACAGACCGGGTTTTCCTCTCTCCTTGACAATTCTGCTGTTAATTGGAACTTACGCAGTCGCAGTCCCGCTGCTCGGTTACTATCTCTCTACATTCCTATTCTTAATACTGGTGATGGCCGGATTTGGATGCATCCGTAAAAGGAGCCTATTGGTTTATCTAGGAGTAACGCTTCTATTCCTTACCGGTGTTTATTTCTTCTTTACGCTCTTGCTCGGCACACGATTGCCTGTCGGCGAGATATGGGCTTTTTAGGAGGGCAGCTATGGATCTTTCAGCACTTTTTCCTGCATTTTTCCAAGCATTGGAACCCGGAATGCTGGGGATGGTTCTCCTAGGGACAATTCTGGGCATTGTCGTGGGCTCTCTGCCAGGACTTACGAGCACTATGGGCGTTGCCCTTCTGGTACCTTTCACTTTCAGCATGAGCCCAGCGATGGGACTAGCTCTTCTCGGTGCCATTTATGCCTCTTCAAGTTACGCCGGCTCCATCAGTGCAATTCTGTTAAATATTCCCGGAACTCCCTCGAACTGCTGCACGCTACTTGACGGTTATCCGATGACTCAGAAAGGGCAGGCTTCTCGCGCCTTAGCGTTATCTACGATCGGTTCGGCAATCGGCGGAATTCTCTCTGTCTTTGCCCTTTTATTTCTTGCTCCTCCTTTAGCGCGTTTGGCTTTGGAATTCGGCTCTCAGGAATATTTCATCATGGCGCTTTTCGGAGTCGCCATCATCGCTGCGCTTTCAGAAAAGAATATTGTTAAAGGAATGATCACCGGTATTTTTGGTCTCTTACTTTCGATTGTAGGAATGCATCCGATTACCGGGGAAGCGCGCTTTACCTTTGATCTGCCGGAACTTTTCAACGGTTTATCTCTAGTGACTGCATTAATTGGCCTCTATTCTCTTCCGGAAGTTGTCTCAATGTTAAGAGACGAAAAAGATGCCGTTAAAGTCGAAAGTTCGGTTTCCTGCTCTGGAATTATCCGCGCGATGAGAGAAATCCTGAAATACAAAATGCTGACTCTCAGAGCCTCAATCATTGGCATCATAATCGGCATCGTCCCGGGAGCCGGCCAGTCCATCGCTTCATTTATTGCCTACGATGACGCAAAGAAATCCGCCAAAGATCCGAGTCATTTCGGCACCGGCTGCCCTGAAGGCGTTTTGGCTTCAGAAGTTTCCAACAATGCCGTAGTTGGCGGTTCGCTCGTTCCTGCCTTTACGTTAGGCATCCCGGGCAACGCCGTATCGGCTGTATTGATCTCCGGGCTGATGATTCATGGACTCCAGCCCGGGCCAACGCTTTTCCAAGAGAATGCTGAGACAGCTTTATCTTCAGTTTACTCATCGCTAATGTCGCTTTCATTCCCATCGGAATCCTTTGTGCCAAATACTGCGTCAAATTGCTGGCAATGCCTAAACCCATCCTTGCCTCATTAGTGCTTGCGTTAGCAGTGATCGGCTCGTACGCCGTCAACGGCTCAATTGTTGAAGTTTGGGTCATGATAGGTTTCGGAGCATTGGGATGTGCAATGAAGCACTTCAACCTTCCCAGAGAACCTTTGGTTTTAGGTTTGGTACTCGGCACAATGGCTGAAAGTGAATTAGCGCGTGCCCTGGCCTTGGTGCAAGGAGATGTCGGTCAATTGCTTTTGGGAATATTCTCAAGCCCAATCTGCATAATTCTAATCGGCTTAATTCTTTATTCCATCATTCGCTCACAATACAAAAAAAGGAAAGCTTCAGCCAAGCCGTCTGACCAAAAAACGGAATTATCGGAAGAAGCCCGGATTACAGCGGCTTCCTGACCTCTTTCCTCTTCCTCTACACGAAGAGGAGGAGGTCAGCTCCGCGGAGACCGGACTTTTCGGTCTCATTTCATCAGTCTTCGGTTTCCTCTTCGGCCCCCTCTTCTCCCATGTTAACCTGCCACCGGTTGGTTACAAAAAGTAGAGCTTCTTTTATCAGACCATTCGAAGGACTTACGCTTTCAGCTCTGTACCCGTTAAAAAATAAACGCGAAGCAGGCATATGCGTGTCTTCTCCATAAGGATATAACGCATAATGATGATGGCGCTGGTCAGCTTGCAAAGAATCCTTACTGAGATAAGAGATTTCGCGACCAAAGCGATCGAACACCGACAGCATTTGCGGTGCAGCCGCGAAAATCCCTACTCTGTTGGATCTTGAAGAAATAACGTTCCTATCCGGCTTATACCCATCCTGAGAGACAAATATCATTGTTGAATTACCGGAAACAGATTTTTCTAAGGATATCGGACCGCCAGCATTCAAGACAAAGATCTGATCTCCGGCATCGACATTTTTGACCACGACGGCAGCAGACGGATCTGCGGAGCGCTGGACAATCGTGACATCCGCTCCGGACGCTAGCTCATTGGCTCGAATTTCGCCGTTGGCTTCGAGATAAATATCCTGAGATGCTTGAAGGTCTTTAAGTAAAACACTGTCGGCTTTCATTTCAGCGTGGCCGTTAACAGTCAGTTCATATCCAACTGAAAGCGGACCGTTGTAATTTTCTATAGTCAGATTTCCGTTGATGATATTGCCTTTTTCTTCATTAATCTGAATTTCCTGCTTCTGACCGTTCAAGACCAAATTAATGTCCGAACCGGCAGATACAATCAATTCATCAACTCGATTTCCCAGCTCTTTATCCTTGGCTGATTTCTGAGCTAGTAACTCAACCGATCCGCCTGCAGAAACTTCCAGACGATCGGACGCAATGCCGTCGGCAGAAGCGTCTTGATGGACGTTTCTTTCCGCGTGAATCTCGAGGTTTTCCACCCCGTCAGAAGAGAATCCTTCAATTCCGGAGCCATGTTTCAAGGACACATCTTTCCCGGCCTCTACTTTCACAAGACCGTCCCCAGCCAAGACGGATCCTTGACCGAGCTCGAAGTTTCCCCCTGCTTTCAATTGAGCCTCTTCGGAAGCAAACAACATTACGGTGTCTTTTATCGTAAAGTCTTTTCCTGCAGAAACCGTCAAACGATTGATTTCCTCATCTTCAGAAGGACTGAGGACACCAACAGCTGTTTCCTCTTCAAAAACAACCGAACCCCGTTTTGCTTCAATATTCAGGTCAGCTTGAGTCAGAACAACCGTGCCCTTTCCGATTGTAACATCTTGTCCGGCAGTGAAGGAAACATCCTTTTTACCCACTCGATTGGAAGCATCCGGATCATTACCGGCAAAAATAAAGGAATCCGATCCGATATCTATAGATCCGGCTGCGTCTAAATACACGTCACCGTAAGAAATCAATTCCGATTCATCTTTGAGTACGACATTACCTTCAGAAGATCTGATTTCTGTTTCATGGAGAGAAGTCGAAAGGAATTGTCCGTCAAGAACCACGTCTCCCGTCACATTCATGCTGACGTTGTCTCTCGCGCTGACTTGTGAGAATTATCTCCCAGCTCGATAGAACCGCCTCCGACACCCGACTCATCTCCAGTTCGGATGTAAGCCGTTTGACCTTGGACGACGGAGTTTTCTCCCAACCTGATGTCGCCATGTTCTGAAACCAGTGACGTATGGTTCTTAGAGCCGTCCTCAAGCTTCGATTGAAGAACGGCGCCCTTATCCAAGAAAATGCCCTTGTTGCCGATAATATCTAAGCTCGTTCCAGACGTAACAAATGCGTTTTCTCCAAAACTTGTTTGGCCGCGTGAAGAGATTCGGACGTAGGAGTCTTCCTGATCTTCTTGGGTCCGAATGTTTGCGCCGGCGCCGAAAGCAATATCTCCTTGAGCGTCAATAACAGCGCCGAGAACTGAAGTTTGGATGGAAGCACGTTCGCCGAAAGTTATATTTCCTTCCGTGTGATTTTCATCATCTCCCGCGTTCATAGACAGCATCGTCGTACGGAACGTTGCATCATTCCCGAATCTAACATCTCCTTTCACGTCAATAGACGTTTGCGGCAAAGATTCTATCGAACCGGTCTCGTATTTTCCGAATTTCGTTTGAACCGTTGCTTTGTCACCGACTATCAGTGAACCCTGAGCTTTAAGTTCAAATCCTTTTCCGTGAACCGTAAAGTCTTCTTCGAACTTAATGTCCTGACCGGCGCTGAACACCACAGAATTTTTCTCGCTGTTCAATGTTGCATCCCGATCAATCACAATATCTTTACCGGCTTCAAACAAAGAGTTGTCCGAATTAGAAGACATCGTGAGGTTTTCGCCCATATAGATCGAACCCTCGCTGCTTCTTACCGTGACTCCCTTTGTCGCGCCGACAAGCGTGGCCTTATCGCCGAATCGAATATCTTTTTCTGCTGAAACCAGCAGATCGTCAGAAAGGATTTGAGCCTCGTCACCGATGGTGAAGCTTTTCCCGGCGATGACACTGACTTTTCCATAGAGCGGGTTTTCTTGACTTAATCCGCTTTGCGTCCCGGCTTTCACCGTCGCTTTATTTCCGATATCAATTAAACCGCGTTCCGAGGTTAAAGAGCTGTCGGACGCAGAAACGATCGTTAAATCATTCTTGATATTCAGGCCGTTCCCGCCAAAGATATCGACACTGCCGTTTTCAGCAATGACTTCGAATTCGTCTTCTGTAACGTTTAAAACTCCCTGAGCTCCAATCCGGATCGGAGCTTCGTCTCCGGCAGACGGATCTTTCAAGGAAGCATTCACGTTGAGCGATCCTCCAAGCGTCGCGTCGGCGTCTGCCAAAACTTCAATTCCGCCGTTTGTGGCTGTCAGAGAAACATTATTTCCGAGGCTGAAGGCTTGTTGGCCGCCGGTGATAGATACACTGCTGCTTCCGACAGAAATATTGTCTCCAAGAACCAGACTGTCGTATCCGCGAACAGTTGCTTCCCCTGCAGCTTTAACAGAAGAACCGGATTTGAGATCAATTTTCTGTCCTTTCAAGACGGCTTTTCCGGAAGAAGCCTCAACTGTAATGGGGGCTTCATCTGCAAAAATCAACCCTCCGGCGCTGTCCAGTACGACTTCCGCGCCCTTAAATGTATTGTTTTTATGAGCAAAGACTTTAAGAGCGTCAGAATCGGTTGATCCCGCTACCAGACGCAATGCCCCAGCCTCTGAATATTCAACCTTGGCTCCGGATAAATCGACCTTGCCTGCTGCGCCCACTTCCAGACTGCCGGCAGAATCAATGCTGGTCTTGTTATTGGAATCAACGTTTCCTTCCTCAGCCGAGAGGAGAACCGAGCCGGGTGTCGAAGTACTCAAAGAGGCATCCTTGATATTCAATCCGCCGGCAGCAACCTTCAAGTCGCCTTTGGAAGCAACAAGCGTATAACCCGTGAGATTAAGTTCGCCTTTTCCTTTTAAGGTGATTGTATCGGCAGAAAGATTCTTTTCATTCAGAGCAAGGTTCAAATTGCCTTCTTTCGACACCAAGATCAAATTAGAACCATCCTTGTTCTTTAAGGATCCGCCGGTAACGGAAATACTATCCTTCGCCAGAACATCAATATCAGTTGAAGAATCGACATTGAGCCCCTTCAACGTAACAGAGCCGTTTTCTGCTGCGGCCTGCAAACCGCCTGTGTTGCCGTTCGCTTCTGAACTTACGTTGATGCTTCCTTCTTTACTCTCGACATCGAGTTTGCCAGCTGCATTCAAACTTTCAACAGTTAGACTGGCATCCTTTTGAGACGCAATGTCGATAACTGAGCCTGAACTTACTGTATTGCTTGTTACCTCAACCGCTCCTCCATTTGAGTTAATAAATAAGCCTTCCGATTCCCCGGTGGCGGCGGCGATTAGATCGGCTCCCGTCACTTGTGTGCCGGCTGCAGAAGTAAGTCGGATAGAACTTTGAGAGTCAAGTTTTCCGCCATCAATCATGACGGAACCTTGAGAGGAATTCACCTCTACTCCGCTGCCTTCTCCTATTCCCTTAGCCGATACGGAAACATTTGTCAGCTGAGCGTCTCTGACAGCAGAAAAACGGAACCGGCCGCGTTAAATTTGCCTTTACCGCCGGCAACACCGACTGCTGTTCCTAAAGAGAAGGCATCATCTTTGGCATCTAAAACGACAGAAGAAGATGCGTTATCGGCATTGATGACGTTCTGGAAAGCGTTTACCGCAAATTGGTTATGAATCTGATTTACGACAACTGCAGCACCGCCGGAAGAACCGCCGGCGCCAATCGCCGGAGAAACGGCAACGGTGACTTGTTTCATCTTGCCGGCTTGGCCATACAAGGCGCCGAGGTTTTGAGTTTTTTCTTCAGAACCGTCTTTGCCTGTTTCCTTAGCATCCGGAGCGATTCTTAAACCGACGTCTTTGAAATAAGATTCATTACTGAGTTCATTGAGATGCTTGACGTACCATTTACGGTCAGCGAGATTCTCAAACTCATCAGCTTCCTGACCACCGGAAGAGCGAGCAGTTCCTTCGAAGCCGCCCTCTTCGGAAATAGAAATATTGATGCTGTTAAGCGTAGTTGAGACATTGTTTGTCAGCTCGGAAGTCGCTGCAGCACCCGAAAGTGCAAAAGACGATTCTCCGGTCGTCACCGCAGAAGAAACTGCCGTTGTGACCTGGACCATATCGGAAAGTGCACGAACCGCACTGTTGCCGGCAAGCTTCAGAGTGCTGTCTGCAAATTCAGAAGAAACGGTGTTGTCAATGTCCGCGACTGCAAAGATCAAAGAGCCGCCGAAAGACTTGGCGCCGGTATTAGCGCCTGTATTAGCGCCCTTACCAAACGAGAAACCGATACCGCCGGTGACCTGAGTGTCACCTGCCCAGCTAGCCTGGTTATAAGACGTATTAAAGGAGGTTCCCTCTAACTGAGACAAACCTTTAACGTTAGTAGAAACCGTATTTCCGATGAGATTGGCTGATACACCTGCGTCAAATGCCCCGCTGAATTTTGCTGCGCCCAACGACAAGGCAGCGGCTAAGCCCTCAGCAACCGTCGTACCGTCGGATACGGCACGAATATTCAGTTTCTTGAGGTCTGTATTGAACCTTAAACCCTGAGAATTTAACTTCGCCGCATCAATATTGACTGCCGTCTTATAGTTTCCGGTGTTTCCGGCAACGGCACCGGCAATACCGGCAGCATAATTAGCAGCGTTCAGCTCGGAAATGTAGTTGATGCCAGCGGCACCGGCCCAAGCACCGACCCACTTATCGGTAACCGCATCGACGGAGACTTCTTCCGGCGCCTTGATTTGGAAGTTACCGACTTCGATATTGACTTCGTTTTCCGTATCAGTGTCGTTCCATGCGGCACTTCCCACAGCACCTAATTGGAACTGAGAAGTTCCGCCCTGGGCCACACCCGAAGTTGAACTGCTCGTGGTACTTGCAGTACTGCCGTTTTGCGCCAGGTTGGAATTATTGTTTCCGCTCATCGATGAGCTGGTCGGGTCGTTCTGAGACTGATTGTGGTTAAATTTATCCCTAATCGAATGACCTAAGCCATTGGCCTTCTGAGCCAAAAGCGGTCCGCCCTCTTCTAAATAGAAGCTCAGCCCTTCTTTAACGTAACTAGCTTTATCTCCGAGGCCGGAGAAGAATTGTGAAATTTTGCCCGGAGGCTCATTGGATTCCGGGCTATGCCCCGAAACGCCGACACCGCCTGCAACGCCGATCGCGTTCATGGCCAAATCCTCAGAAGCTAGCAAATTAACTTTGCCGTCGGCTCCGGAAGCCTCTAAGAAACCTTGTGCGTCATAGAGCGAACGATCTTGCTCAGCAATAACGTCGTTGTCTTTAACTCTGAGCTCATTGCCTAACTTACCGGTATTCACAGCAATACCGGCACCGGCTGCTTTATTCGCGTTGTCCGATATATCGACAACGACAGCACCGGCAATCGTTTGGACGTCGTCATCACGCTTAGCACTGACTTCGACTGAGGAACCTTTGACTTGAGACTCATCATCGAGCCAAACTAAGTTGGAGCCATTGGTCACGGCTACAGCCGCTAATCCTTCAAGGCTTAAGCCACCTTTATTGACGTCGGCTGCTGCGCCGATCGTTAAACCATAAATACTGTCCTGGGCCGTAAGGAGCGCAACATTATCCGCAGTGAGCTGAGCATTTTCTCGGACGATTAAGCGGCTGGAAGATATCAGCTGGTTGTAAACCACCGTAGCACCGAGCGCGCTGGCTTTTTCCATATCCGGTATCGGAATACCGAATACCGTCGCAGCCTTACCTCCTAACACTAAACTTTCATTTAAAGCATTAGAACGAACAACGAGATTCCCCTTGTTTTTACTTTCTTGAGCGTCAGCGGATGGCATGCCATGGGCTGCAATCCCTGTATTTTTGCCGACAGTTAACAACGAAGCAGTCTTCTGGTTAATGACCATTGCCGTCCCGGTCGCACTCCAAGCGGAATTATCGGATGAGGCATCTCCTGCTGCGGCAGCGTAAGCATTCAAATAATTGGTCGGCTTGATGAACTCAAGCAGGCTCATGACCACGTTGCCCGTCTCTGCCCCCGCCGAACCGATAACCTTTACTTCCCCGAAGAAAGTTCCTAAAGCTGTTCCCAGCGTTCCGAAAGAGGTTCCGACTTTTTTAATCTTTTCGATAAAAGAAAGATTAGCGTCGCTGACACTCTTGAAGTCTGCGTCGACCTTGTCAAATGCTTCTTCGACTTTTGCCCATTGATCTTTGAATTCATGAGCAAAAATGGCCTTGAGTCGATCACGAGCCTTAGCGAAATCTTCCTTCATCTTGGTGAGACGATTCCACTCAATCTCGGCTTCCGAATCTAAGACAAGTTGTCCGTTGTTCGCTTTAAGCACGGAATCATTGCCGATTTCGAGGATTGATCGAACGGCTTCTTTTTCGTCTCCGGAGAGCGCGACTAAAACTGCCAAAGAACCCTGAAGTTTCGTTTGGCTCGTTTCTCCTTCCGGCGCCGCGGAAGAAACTTTAGAAGTCACCAGATAATGATGATCTCGTAAGAGCGCATCAGAGGAAAGGTTTAAGTTGCCTGCTGTTTGAAGACCGATGGAGCGGCCTTCAATCACCGGAGTATTAACGATGACAGAAGAAGTTTGGGATCCGAGGACAACGCCAACCGCGCCGCCAAGTTTAAATTTGGTCGAATCAAACTTGCTGTCTACGCCCTGACCTGCCTGCCCCATGAGTCCGGCAACAAAGTCCCTCGATACCGCACCGATGGTGTCATAGAGAAGTTTTGAGATGCCGGAAGCGCCGACAGCATTATCTGCCTTAATGGTTAGATCTTCTGTGACATTCTTAGCTGTAACCGAAGCTTCGAAAGCCTCGTTTGTGAATCCGGTATTCAGAAGGACGTTCGAATGCGTATCCAATTCAGTGTAGTTGAAAGCTAAACCGCCGTAACTGCCATCCTGAACAACGACTGAAGATTCGGTTTTAACGGAACTGTTTTGATTCGAGGAAATTTCGACTTTTCCAGCATCTTTTACGATATCCAGTAAAGCCGAACTTTGAACGTTTATGTCAGACGTACCTTTGAGTTTGGCAACAAGGATCGAAGTTTGAACCGCTTTGCTTTCTTTTGTTGCGGCCGTTGCTGAGGCTTCAACCGTTAAGTCGTCCGCTGAAGTGATGCTCAAGTCTTTTCCGGCCTTTAAGGCTCCGGCGAGGTTAACCGTGCTCGAGCTGTCGGCAAGCGCGACGATCGCTGCAACTGAAGGAACTTTCTGAGTTAGTTCGGTATTGAATAGGTTAAAGAGACTCGTCGAAGTTCCCGCTTCAAGTTTGGTATCTGCAACAGAGTCAAGAGATAAGTTTTGATCGGCAGAAAGACTTGCCTCATTTCCGATGCTGATTAGAGAGGACGTTTTTAAGTCCGCGTAATAAACCGCTTCATTAAACGGTGTGGCCGTACCCAAAATCTCTAATGTCAAACCTGTCGAAAGGTCAGCCATTGTCGTAGAAGATTTAACCAAACGGTTCTCTGCGACGGAATTCACGTCAAGATCTTTAGCTGCGGTGATAACGCCGTCAATCCTGATCTCGGAAGATACATCCAAGAGCTTGTGTTTACCATCAGAAACGAAATGGCCGATTTCTCGATCTTTTTTAGCCTTTTCTTCCGCAGAAAGCTGCTCGTAACCTGAAGGACGAAGCGTCTTCTCGATGTCATAGACGCCGTTTCCGGCCATAGAAGAAACGTTGACGTTTCCTCGAGATTTGACGAAAGCTCCCTTCGCAACTTTGACCTTTGCTTCGACTTTCTGTTTCGTAACGGATCCTGCAATAGAGCCGGTCGCGGAACTATCACTTCTTGCCAATAAAAGAATATCGCCTGAGCCGTCATCGGCTTCGCGGGTTACTATAGCGTCAGATACTGAACTTTGAGTAACGACGTTCTGACCTTCTTTAATATGAACGAGGTCTTTGAAATCCGTTTCCAAATTGGAAAGCTTTGCGCCGGACTCTAAATGGATCTGGGAAGCAGCAAGCGTGATTCGATTACCTGCATTGATGCTTCCGTTAACTGTAATAACGCCCGCAGGATTCAGAGGAACTTCGCCCTGCTGCATTTTCTGCAGCGTTGCGAGGGCTTCTTCTTCCTTTTGTCCTAAACCTAAAGGAAGTTTTTTATCTGATAACTCACTGTACTTTTTATAGGCATCGTCCGTGGTAATCACGGCCGTCAAACTTCCGGCATTGATCACACCGGTTTTACCGACGATCATTCCCTTCGGAGAAACAAAGTAAAGATTTCCTCCGACCTTACTTCCTTTTAACGCGTTAACTGTTCCGTTAACGGAAATCTTGTTGTCGACAAAATTCACTAAATGATTTGTGTTTGTCGGCAGGTGCATGTCCACAAGATGCTTCTCTCCTACCTAAAACTTCGTGAACTTATTCGCGGCAACCGATCCGTTTATGTGAGTTGTCGAAATATCGTGATGCAGATTGTTTTGTGAACTGGTAATCGTCGTTCCCGTCCAATTAGGATCCACAGTGATCGCATGATCCAACGCCTCTGCAACCGCTGTTAAAGGAAGCGTTAATAAAGAGGCTTCCATAACCAATAATTCAACAGGAACGATTAACGATGAGGCTTCTTTGCCATGAGCACGATGATTCTCATCCGTGACAACGTGTATTCCTCGGCAAACATTCCAAATAACTTTATAGATCTTATTCATAGTGTTCTCACCAAACAGCGTTAATCACGAAATCGAATCGTGCTTTGCTCACGTGTTCCGAACCCACATTTCTCTTAAACGGAAAGGAGATAGTGGCAGAACTCATCAGCCAATCCACCGGTCTCCAAGAGGCTCCGATGCCGACAGAGCCCAAACTTTTATCTTTATAGGGAGAATCTCCGCTCAATCGCCCGGCATCGAGGAAGGCAAACACGTTGGAGCCCTTCCCGTCTAAGTGGTATTTCGCTTCTAAATTAATCCAGGCGCCGTTGTAAGCAGAGATCGTGTCATTCTCATAACCACGAACGCCTGAAGAAGTCCCTAAATAGAAAGAATCTCCGGAAGCCATTTCACCGCCTCCAAGATATCTTTGTGCCCCCGCATTTACGGTGTAACCCCAATTTTTCCAAAGCCGGTGATCCCAAGTTAAATAACCCGTCAGACGGCGGTAACGGGAGGCGTTATCGAATGTGTAGTCTTTCAGCCAGGATTCAATGTATTGACCGTTGGCGTAGAGCGTCATACCTTCTTTCAGCCAAAGCTGCTCCAGGCCGGCTGTGAGGCTCTTCACCGAAGTATCGCTGACTGTCAAAACATTAAACATTTCGGTTTCCGAAGTTTGACGGGCCGCTTGTAGGTAACCAGTGAGCTTTGAGGTCGAAGTCACATACAAAGGATGGTCGAGTCTCAATGACAGATATTGAGAATGTCCTTTGACATCAAAGCCCTCTGACGGTCCGTCAACCACTTTTACGCGGCCGTAAGAATAACTTGCTGTTAATCGAGTTCCGAAACTATTGAGCGGAACAGAGTAAGAACCCATAAAGCTTCTTGAACCATGGGAAAACACGCCGATCAGCTGAAGCCGATCACGCCACCCCAACAGACTTCTTTCCGTGAAGCTGACGCCACCGCGGTAACGGCCGGACGATTTAGAGCCGGAAGAATCCGAAAACAAAGTGAAGGTACGAGGATCGGGCTCTTGTACAAAGATCTCATAGTCCGTTGTTTCCGGTTCTTGCCCTGCTCTCATGTCCACTGAGAGCTGAATGTCATTGGTCATGTTGAACTTGACCAAATCATCCAGCATTTCCCGGTAATTAGAGACTTTACCTTTTTCCAGATCAAAGGCCCTCAGGATATAACTGCCTCGAGTTTTAAACTCTTTTCCTTCTACTGCCGAACTTAAAGAGACTGCTCCGGTCTTACCTTCGACTAAGGTAATTGTTAAAACACCCTTAGAAATTCTCTGCGGCTGAAGGACAGCTTGGCATACCACGTAGCCTTTTTGGCGATAAAGGCGGTTAACCGCCCCAAGCATTGCTGTGAGCTCTTTACCTGTGACAACCGTACCCACAAATGGCTTTACGGCTTCGAGTGTTTCTTCATCCGTCAAAATCTGACTCGGTGTGAAATGAACCGAAGAAAGAAAGAAACGAATGCCATCTCCGAATTTTTGAGACTCTGAGGCTGAAAGTGCTCTTTCTGCTGCTTCTTTTGCCTGCCTTCTAATTTCACGTTCTTGCTCTATAAGATCACTTCTTTGAGCTTCATTCAAGAGTCGGCGGACATCTCGCTGAGGCAGTGTAACATCACGCTCCAGAGAAGGAGAGAGAGCAGGGTTAACTATTTGTGCTTGGACACCAAAAGACAAAAGAGTCAGTACCCCTAAACAAACAAGTGTCGGCAGTTTATTCATTTCCTTGGGATTCTTTATGTTTATAGGAAGATTTTAACAGACGGGGTAATCTTGAATTTTTTGAAATCGAAGAGAATTTTTTATTTATATTCAACTAGAAACATAGATTATCTAAAAATAAACAAAAATTCACCCAATCCTTATCTTTGGGTTAGTCCCATTTAAAATTTCGACTAAAAGATTAAGAATCTTTAACTTTCTTCACTTTTAATTTTCAAAATGCTTTTCATTTGACAAGGAAGAATGATTAATAAGCGTTTTGCTTAGGCCTTCCATATTTTTCGTGAGAGTCGTCTGAAATTGCGATAATTTTTGTCAGAGCCACCCTCCTTCAGCAAAGCGGTTCAAATTATTACCAAAAAATGAATTCACGCAGCCTTAATGATTAAGGAAGATGCTAGACGTATACTCTCGCTTGGAGGAACAAACAAATAGAACAAATACTTCGATTTTGAAAAAAAATTGAGCCTTGATTTTCTTATCAAGGCTCCGACTCACGAAGTCGACCGAGGGGACAGCTTCGAGTTTGAAGTGGTCTAAGTGCTACAAATTAAATAAAACTTTTCTAACTGCCTTGAGAAATCAAGGCAGTTTGTTCTCCAACTGTTTCACGCTTTCAAAGACCATCTGCTTATAGAAACGGCGGACAAATTCTGTATGGAAATCCATATTGTTGAAATACGAGAACGTGAAACGCTTCGGATCCTGGCCGACTTCTTTTTCTTTGGAGTCTTCATGGCCTATGAACATATGATCTGTCTTCGGAGAAACTTCTAGTTCAGGCTTAGCTTTTAATTTGACTGCCATCTTCATCGTCATGTCGTATTCATAGACGATCTTTTCCCGATGATTGTCAGGATCTGCCTTTTTGGCTTCAATCGCAGCTTTAGTCTTGGGATCCATCGCACGAGACAGATCAATAACAACTTCACCTTGTCTGTCTTCGGCATCTTCCTTCACGATCTTGAAAAGGCCTGTCTGTTCAAGATAGCGTTCGGAAGCGAGCCAAAGACCGTAGTGTTCGCGCCAGTCAGCCGGACGTTTATCAAACGGTTCCGTCACGATAGGACGACCTTCCCACAGATAATTTACAACCAGCGAAACCTTTAGCGGTTCCTCTACTTTCTTGAATTGATCGGCTTCTATCACGTTTGTCGGCTGAACAAACCAGCTTTCTCTTGGGTAGTCTTTATGGTCATAAGCGCAGCCGCTCAGAGCCAAACTCAATGCGCAGACCGAAGCTGCTAATAATGTAGTTTTAGTATTCATGATGCTTATTCCGTTAGGTAAACGAGTCGGGATGGGAGGCACGGAATCTATTCCGCGCCGTTCCATCAGCTATGCGTTCAGCGTTTGCTTAGAACATGTACTTGATGCCGATCTGAGCGGTTTCGTTGTGGTATCCGGCTTTACCGGCTTGTACGCCAACGGTTGCCCAACCAAGCGTGTTGCGGCTTAAGTGACCTTCTAAGCCCATACGGAATTCCCCGAGGTTTCTTCCGCCGTCCATATAGATCTTGTCAGTGCCCATCTGAACGCCGGCCTTCTTGCTGTTATGAATCCAGTTGCCTTCAATGAATCCGAGACCCTTATTCATATAGTTAGCATGAAGTCTTGCTCCGACTCGAAGCGTGACATTATCAGTACCCAACTGGCGATATTTCGTTCCGAAGGAGTCTTTAGCGGAATTAGCCTTAACGCCGTCCCATACTAACTGGGCTTCAGGCTGGAATGTCCAAATCAGCTTGTTGTAATCCTTCGTTCCACTTTCTCCGATAGGAATGGTGTAACCGGTTTCAACCGACCAAACCCAGCCGTGTGATTTGAATTTGAACGGAGAAATTTCATCTGACCAAATCTTGTTGTCATAACGACCGAAGAGCAGCCAACTATCAACATAGAAACCGTCATCAGGGCTATTGCCTGTGTACAGCGTTCCGTAGACACCTAAGGAGTAACCGTCAGAACGGGATTTCGCGCTATCCCAAGAACGGCTGTCAGAGCGGTTGTATAGGCCACCGGCAAAGACACCGCCGATATACTTCCAATCTTCGTTAAATTCGTTTCTCAGCAAATCGCCGCCGATCTGAGTAACGGCAGTGTTGGAATGAGTCTTACTTTGTCCACCTGCCATGCGGAAGTGCGAGTGAGAACCAACCTGACGGACCCAAGCTGCTGCAGGCTTTTCTTCTCCGTCAAATGGGTCAATGTAGTAAGCCTGGCCAAAGCGGTCGTGCAGTCTCATATGCATCTTAGCCCAAGATTGAGACGCTCCCACGTAAGCACCAGCTTCCGGTCTGAGGACTAGATTTTCTTCTTCCTTCGGAGGTACTAAGGGTTCATAGTGATCTTTGTCGTCCGAGTTATAGAGCACCCAAGTTCTTTGCGAACCTTGCTCTTCATCGTTGTAACCAAGACTATAAATCCACTTATAGGCCTCATTGTCTTTGGCAACGACACCGAATGACTGCATCTCAAGCCGAAGTTGATTTTCTTCAATTCCCTTATCAGCAATAACGAAGATTGGAATACCTTCGCTCTTCAGGGTTTTTTCACCTCGAGCTTCCTTGAAGATACCGCTAACCGGGATCTTGCTATGATCATCTCCAAAAGAAACAGTAGACGTGCCGGTGGCTGTAGAAGAATGGACAACATCTACGTAAGAATTGTCCGGACCTTGAACAAGACCGCGATAATGAATAACTGAGCCTTGCTGACCAGCATATGCATCAGAAACGTTGACATGGTTCAGATTCTCTCGAACATCCTCACCACCAGAAAGAAATACTTGACCAGCATTTTGGATGGCACCTACGTTTGCATTACTTCTGGGATCAACGGATCTTGCTGTTGCAAGCTCTGCTGCATTATAGAAATACAAAGACGAGCCCTGAGAAACTACTGCTTTTGCCTTTTGGAGAGCGTTGGAGTTATACAAATAACCTTCGGCTCTCTTTAATTCAAAAGTACCTAAGAAGTTTTCGTTTGCGGAAGAAATACTGGCTCTGCCTTCTTCAATACTCAATTTAGAAAAATTATTTCCAACTAAATTTCCTCTAACATCAGCACCGCCTTTTATTACATTAAGTTCGCCTCCAGAGGTTCCAAGGTTAGCTTTGTAGTCCTTATCGATAGAAGACAGAACCGCTAAAGCTGAATCAGAGAAATTAACCTTGGCTGTTTCCGCAACAACCAAAGAACCTACGGATTGAACATGTTTTTGCAGATATGTATTAGAGTTTTGTTCCAGAGCTAGACGAGATGTAAAACTGTCCAGAGAACCTAAGGCCCCATCTTTACCAAGAACAAGTGTTGCTCCGGATCTAACCAATGTTTTTCCAGTGTATTCATTAGGCTGAGGGGTCTTATATTTAACTTCATAACCGCTTGAAGATGCCTCACCCAACGTTGTTACAGAATCTATGGTGTAGATTGTATTGGGAGAACCAATTACAACAGCTGAATCATTAGCGATAGCTATATTTCCATTGCCTGAGATGATTGCGGAAAGTGTGTACAGCTCTTGCTTTTGTTTGCTGTCATCTTTTGACTGAAAATTTTCTGTCTCCAGTTCATCGCCGGATTTGACTCCATTAAGGACCAAATCTTTGCCTGGAAGTATCTTAAGTTCCTTTAACCAGTACTTAAGCCCTACGCCACCAGCAACATTTGCTGCAGTTACTTTTCCGCTAACAGTTTTGTTTCCTGCTGTGAAATTATCATCTGAGCCATCAAAGTGTAGGTACTTATAGAATGAATAAATGGCATTCGCTACTTTTTCATTTGATTGATAAATTGAGTAAGGAACGTCAATTGTCATTACAACAGGATCAACAGTAGTTTGTCCTTCGGCAACGCTCCCCTCCATGTATACATAACCATCTTTTATGATGCCAACAAAAGTGTTACCAAAAGCTTTCGTATCCTGACCTTGTTGGTCTCTGAATTTTGCAATTTCATCGAAGGAAATTTGAATTGCTGGAGAACTGGTTCCCTGACTTACCCCTGTGTATAAAACTAACCCCTTATAATGGTACCTAAAGTGATGCATAAGAGAAGGGTTGTGATGAGAATCCAGTGTAGTAGCATCGTACTCATAGACCATACCGTCATCATGCGTTAACAAAGACAGAGCTTCATTTCCATTTTTACCATATAAATGGTTAACGTCGTTACCATCTTCTTTAAATAGACTAACTTTGGTCTTAAACGATGTTCCGTCTCCATTCACCTCATCAATAGTATTGACGAATGAACCAACCCAAAAGTTATGCATTCCATTTGTTACCGTGCTTTCGTTAGCAGATTTTGAAGAAAGATCTGAATGGAACCCTGTGCGACTAATTAGGTAAGAACCAGCTACTTGCTGTCCAAGACTAATGCAACCAGCCTCTCCAAAGCCAATATGAACTGTGTTATTCTCGAGTGCCGATCCGGTATTCAAAGCAATCCTTTCTTCAACAGCGGCACTTGTATCCCCGTTTCTTACATGAGGAAAATAGTTTGAAGTTACATCCACTTCAGTTTTTGGAGCTATACCTTCCTTAATGTACTGTCCAAATTGAACATATCTTGCATAAACCGAATCCGCTTCAACTTTTTCGGCAATATCTACTACACCACGATAGCGATTAACGGCCGTCACTCCTTTTTCAAAATAGAAAACTTGTTTCTTTCCGTCTTCGTTAATCAATTTTGATAGGTCAGGTATGGTAATGTCGCCGGCAGCGATGTCTGCTTGAGTAGGCTCTCTCGTCTCACCAGTTGCCGTCCCATAGATAGAACCACCTGCGAAGACTTTGACGTTCCTCAAAGAAACTAAATTGGGAGAAAGATCTCTAAAATCGGGTATCTCGATTAAATTTCCATCTGGGCCTTCAATTGTTTTTTTAGCTGGAGCTAGTTTATTTTGAAGTTCAAAACCTCCATAAACGTTTCCATTAATTTGTACATCACGTAAGATTGCGATGTTGTTTTTCGCTTCCCCCGGAGAATATCCTCCGATAACGGAAAAAGATTGCCCTTTCATAAGACCCCTGTCAGAGGTTGAGTATTGGTTATTCAACCCAATGGCGGAATTCTTAACCACAACTATATTATTGTCAGAGATAGCGCTTTGTGGCATCCCTTCAGAGAGATTTATCCTATAACTGAAAAAGCCGCGACCGCCGATAATCCCGAACTTGCGAGCTTCATCCGTTGCACCCGTGACGATGGTATCGCTCACATTCACGTAATTAAATTTCGTTTCGTACCCTTCTGCACCCCAAATGCCGGCCCTGGATACTAATTCTGGAGCTGAAGCTGATTTATCAGAATTAAAAACCCAATCAGATCCCACATTCCCCAACAACGCGTTGCCTTCAATATAAACTTTGTTCGAATTCGTAGCACACCCTGTTTCCGCAAGTATGGTTTCAAGTTGGGCAGATCTCCCTCCGAAAATGATTCGGGTCATAATGGTGCTCTGGGTGTTAGAGCCTTCTGAGCTAAACTTTACCCTTACGGTATTGTTACTTGATGAGCCTGAATCTATTACTGCTTTATATTTATTTTCTAGTCCCGGTTGTAGGGTAAATAGATCGTTTCTTCCTCCGTAGATTTTTAAAGTTCCTGTAGAGCCAGGTTGAATGTTTACAGTCAAGTTATAACCACTAGCGGAGTCAGAGAGAGGAGATCCGTCACTTTTTCCATTAGTCGTTAAGTAGTAGTCATCACCACCATAGCTAACGTACTGCAGTCCATCTTTAGTTACAACGGTACCCCCCCCAACGCATTGTAGTAATTTAATTTCTCGTCAGCTGTTTTACCAGCTCCTCCTGGTAATGTCCTTATGCCCCCCGCAATATAAAATTGATTGTCATAAGGGGCATTCCACGCTTGAAAGATAGGATAAGCTTGATCAAAAGTGACAATTAAAGAATTATCATTCGAGCCGGAGGAATAATAAAGCGTTTGGCCCTGAGTACCGTCAACCGTATCATTAAAATTCTTGAATATGACTGCTCCCCTACTAGTTGTGGAAGGAAGATCCAGATCAAGGTTGTACCCTCCAGAAGCAAAGGAAACGCTGACAAAACTCATCAAAAAAAGTGATTGAGCGACTGCAACAGCAATGGGTTTAATGGAAAAAACATGAACAATCGCGCTATCAGCTAAGGTCTTACTAAGAACGTGGTTTAAATTGACTTTCCTCTGATTCTTTGTGCTTCCAGCTTTACATGTTAAAGCTTCAATATGCAGATAATTTAATAGACGGCTTACGTCATGACCAAAAGAAGATAGGATTTTAGGGTCACAAAAGAGGGGGCGGGTAATGCTTTTTGACATTTTTATTTCCTCGGAATTAGTAATATTTATATTGTCATTATATGTAGGAAGAAATTAATGTTGTAGATTTTTAAATGACAAAAAAATAGAAAAAAACCTCTTTAACCCCACCACTTTTTCTTTGGTATAACAACAAGAAGGGATTGAGACGAGTTTTATCTTGAGGTTATAGAGGGGCTAAACAAAGATAGATATTAAACACACCCCTCATCTTGTACCATAAAATATTATATGAAAACTTAATAACTAATTGTTTTAAATAATAATTTTTAGACAACCTCTTTCTTAAAAAAAATAATTCTTTATCGATTCCAATATCTGAATTGCAGCAAACTACTCAGGAGGATTTCAAACTGGATTTTCTCAGAAATTCAGAAGATTTTCCCGCTCTCTCGGATGCAGATATATGCCGATTATTTGAATTATTTCTCCCTATTTAGAGTCTTTAAGAATAAGAATCTGAGAAGAACAAGCATGTTTCAGACGATGCTAGACGACAAGTTTAAATACCTATATTGTCGCGAGAAAGGCTTTCTTGATTACAACTGACTCTAATGTTCCCGTGTGTCAACTGGCCAAGGGTATTTAGTTATTTAACTAAAAGCTCCACTTTCTAATTCGGCTTTTAAAGGCCATTCGAAGAATTACGGATCAAGATTCTTTTAGAGGCACTGGACTTGAAAAATCCTTATCCGATAAATAGTTGCAGATCTGTCTTGACCGTTACGGTTTTCGTCAATTAAATAAATTACCACCCTTAAGGACAAAACTTCCAAGTACAAAACTCCTCCGTGAGCGGCTATCGCATCTTAAATTATGAGTCCGACAAGTCTAACTCCAACAGATGATTGACCTTAGAAAATATTAAAGTGCTTATGGTTCTCTTATTCGACTTCTATTCTGCGTAGGAGGTTCCATCGGCAGTAGCCATGATGAGTAACCAACCTCAGATCCTATTTTATTTCTCAGGATGTCTAATGCTTGCATCAGCTTCAGGTCTTTCTGAGGCCGGCGTAACCGGTTTTACATCTGTCTATTGACTTAACT
>OGHO01001363.1_pt1 | contig 23724 bp, 10 predicted proteins | sample 1571421 | NCBI WGS metagenome assembly OGHO01 (sample SAMEA2581937, study PRJEB24529) | metagenome | biome: Human gut stool | place: China | collected 2011
TTTCCCTACACGACGCTCTTCCGATCTCGTCAAATTATAGATGTACAATCCCTTTTCCGTACCTACCCATAATTCATCATCGGACTTAAATTCTAACGTACGTGCAAAAGCATCCAAAATCCTACGGGATTTACCCGTCACAAAATTAACCTCGGTCAATCCGTTCGATGATGCTATGTAAGTGTAATTATGAGGACCGACAATCTCACAATTGATGATATCATCTTTGAATATCTCATTGCCATTTGCATCTTTAAAAGGCTGCAAAGGCGATTCAAAGTCAGCCTTTGTATAATAAAGATTATCACCATACAATGCCAGCCAACAGGTATTCCCATTTAACCAGAAGCGATGAACATTGGCCAGTCCCGCATCATGAAGATAATTCCGTAATTTGTTTTCACCACTATTATAACAGAACAGTCCCTGATTCTCAACTGATATCCAAAGATTTGAGTGCTCATCACACCTTATCATCGTCACAAAATCCCGGATAACAGTTCCTTTATCACTTACTAAATTGAATTCAGTGAGAGAATCAAGTATAGGGTTATAAATATAAAGTCCTCCATCAGTACCGACCCATATATTCCCTTTACTATCTTCATAAAGTACCGTTATGAAATTCCTGCCCAGATTTGAATTTTCATTGTTATAGATGCGGAAAGACAAGCCATCGTAGCGGCTCAAGCCATCTTTAGTACCAAACCACATAAAGCCTTTCTTATCCTGGAAAATACAATTCACAGAGTTCTGAGAAAGACCATTTCTGATATCTACCGTTCTGAAATAATAGTGAACGGTATTATAGGCATAGGACGGCAATGCCGTCACTATGCACAAACAGAGGAAAAGCTTTATAATAGTTCGATTCATAGTTCCCTCCTTTTTTAGGAAAGATTATTTCTTTAATGAATTACAAATACGTGTATTAATTTCTTTCACACGCTTTTCATCCAACTTGATTACCTTACGGTCATAAGTTATAAAACCATTCACTTCCACTTCTACGTCAGTAGTCTGCGTATAAACAGCTGCCGAGAATCCTCTGTCAATCATCCGATATAACATATCGGCATACTTCACATATTCATCAGTAGCCTCTTTAGAAGAATTGAACTGTACATAACCCCAGTTACGGTTCGGCTCCCAAAGGTGATCTTTCAAAACCAAACCGATACCACCATATTCACCTAAAACCGTTGCACGCTGACCGTCATATAAAAACATTTCCGGTGCAGGATAATGGTGCAAGTCAAGCATATCACCACAGGGATAATGGTTACCACCACTTGCCGGATTCACCAGACGGGTCGGATCATATTGCTTTGTCCATTCAGCTATTTCTACCGTTTTAAATTGTCCCCAAGCTTCGTTGAACGGCACCCACGTACCAATACAAGGATAAGAATACAGGCAATCTATGATTTCCTTCCATTCTTTGCGATAATAGCCTTCAGATTCAGCAGAACGCTTCATTTCCGTACCATTAAAATATTGACGCATCTGCCACTGTGGATTACGGTCACCACTCGGCATATCTTGCCATACAATAATTCCAAGCTGGTCACAATAGGTATACCAACGGGCAGGCTCAACTTTGATATGTTTGCGAATCATATTAAAACCAAAATCTTTCGTCTTCTGGATGTCATACAGCAAAGCCTCATCCGTAGGAGCTGTATACAAACCATCAGGCCACCAACCCTGATCAAGCGGTCCAAACTGGAACAACGCTTCATTATTCAATTCCAGGCGTACAATACCGTTAGCATCCCGGCGAGTAGAATATTTACGCATAGCTGCATAGCTATCCACCTTGTCCACAATTTTACCTCCATCCTTCAGAGCTACTTTCAAGGTATAAAGGAAAGGAGAATCAGGACTCCATAACTTAGCATTTTCAGGCATAGCCACCTCTACAGCTTCTCCATTGATACTCTTACCGGCAGCTACCAGTTGATTGCCATCATATACATTCACTTCAACGAGGTCTGTTGCACAATTGGCATTCAGTTCAGCCTTTACCGTCAACAAATTGCGGTCAATATCAGGAGTAATGCGAAGGTTTTCAATATGTTTTCCACTAACAGGTTCCAGCCATACAGTTTGCCATATACCGGTTACAGGGGTATACCAAATACCTTCCGGTCTATTCACCTGTTTGCCACGGGGTTGAGGTCCTCTGTCCGTACGGTCCCAAACTTTCACCACCAGGGTATTATTACCTTTGGCATCCAAAGCAGGAGTTATGTCGAAAGAGAACGGAGTGAATCCTCCGGTATGGCTTCCAACTTTAACACCATTCACCCATACATCTGTTTTCCAATCGACAGCACCGAAATGCAACAGAACTTGTTTGCCTTTCCAAGCCGATGGCACGTCGAAACTCCGTTGATAAATCACTTCCTGCTTCTCATTCACTCTCTTTCCTACTCCGGACAGGGAGGATTCTATCGCAAAGGGAACAAGAATCTGTCCTTCAAAATTGGTTGGTATAGCTCCCCCTTTATCAATAATTGCATAATCCCACAAGCCATTCAGGTTCTTCCAATCATTACGTTGCATAATTGGTCGTGGATACTCCGGTAAAACTTGAGACGGATTGATTTGTTCCGCCCAATTAGTCTTTATCTTATCACCGACAGGCTTCCACTGAGCCACACTCTCCGAAATAAAAAACGTCACTAAAAATAACGAGATAAATAATCTTTTCATGGTATCTAACTATTTTAATTGTTCGAAAGCAAAGTTAGCCACAAAAACATTTTCAAAATAACGCAATTGGCTCAATAAATGCAAGAATCTTTTCATATTTAGCGTATTAATCAGAAAGATACCCCAAAAGTACAGAAAAATGGAGCAATCAGGAATGTTGCAGGGCAACCGCATCAAAAGCCTCCTTCATCATCTTTCTAATGAACAAAATGTACTAAAGTGATAGGGCGATAAAGTAAGTGTTTGAATTAAGTTCTCAGCTCGCTACTTTTATGTTTTTTCCCTGCGACGGCTAAGAAAAATCGCAGTAGACATTTATTCTTTCCATCACGGAGAAAGTTTCTTTCCACCATGGTGGAAAGAAAAAACCTCCACGGTGGAAAGAATAAGCATTCGTAGGCAAAGGACTAAGCGTTGGCAGGGAAAAAGAATAAAAGTGCCTAAGAAAGAAGCTATGAATTCCAAGATTTTCGTAATTTCGCCCAATGAAATCTAATAGCATGCAGTATGAGAACACTTAAAGCAGCATTGGCTCTCCTGATAATAACCTTATCATTTCTTTCCGGACAAGCACAGACCCGCTTCGATAATCTGGAATTCAAGCAATTCTCCACACCGGAAGGATTGCCCAACAGCATGGTTCACCAAGTTTATCAGGACAGGGATGGATATATCTGGATTTCTACATTCTATGGATTATTCCGTTACGACGGTTACGAAGTTCGTACATATAAATCCAACCTTTACACTCCCGGACTTTTGGTTAATAATAATGTGATTTGCGTAGAAGAAGATTATTCCCACCGCCTTTGGATAGGGACGCATGAAGGACTTTGCGTACTCGATAAGCAAACAGGCAAAATGAGGAAAATGAAGTTGGAAGGAATAAGCAAACATCGCTTGAACGAAATTCACGTAACCAAAGATAATAAAGTTTATCTGGGATATATCCGTGGAATGGCTTGTTATAATGCAGAGCTAGATACATTAGAGTTAATGACAAGCAAGAATTGCAAAGGTGAAGTACCCGAACAAATCAACATTCAAACCTTGCTTGAAGATGAAAACGGTGATTTATTGATTGGCACATGGCAGGATGGGCTTTTCCACTATAATATAAAGGAGAATAAGTTTATACACTATCCTCCGTTGGATGAAAGCAACTCCGTATTGGCTTTATTCCAAGACTCAAAAGGTGCATTATGGATAGGTACAAGCGGTTCCGGGCTGTATAAGGTAAACTTCTCTCCTGATAAGAAGACATTATCTGTAGAAAAAGCTTATAAGCACGATGCTCTTAACACGCTGTCCCTCTCTTCCGATTATATTTATTCCATTCACGAAGACCTGCAAACTCATTCGTTATGGCTGGGTACACGGAATGGGGTCAGCATCATGGACTTGACCGATGAAGGGAAATTTATAAACTACCGAGAGTCGGGTTCAGAACACTATCTGCCTGTCCGTGAAGTGAACACCGTCTTTCGCGATAAAAATGGCTTGATGTGGATTGGTACCAAAGGCGCCGGGGTGTTTCATGTGAATACCCGTACGCGTCCTTTTGAAGTCTTTTATCCGCGTGGCAACGGGAAATCTTTTACGGATATTATCTCTACCTTGTATGTGGAAGAAAGCGGAGCTTCCTGGGTAGGCTTCGGATATGGAATTGATTATCAGTCGGAAGACGAGAAAGTGACTTTGATTCCCTCCAAGCGCCCCTATCATATTTCTTACAGTCCATCTGCCCGGGAGGTGCTGCTTGCTATCCATGATGGCGGGGTGATAGCTTGCCGGGATGGGGAGATTGTCCACCAATACAGGGCCTCGAATTGCGGTTTTATACCTCACGATTTAGTCTATTGGGTGCACGAAGACCGGAAAGGGAATTGGTGGTTAGGCACCTATAAGGGGCTTAGTGTGCGTTATCAGGATGGCCGCGAATACTGTTTCAATCAATTGCCCGATGCCGATAAATTACTTTCTAAAGAGATAACCAGCATCATGGAAGATAATAACGGCTCTCTGTGGCTGGCAACCAATAATAATGGTATCGTCCACGTCACCGGCAATATGGAACAACCCGGGTCTTTGCAATGCAAGAATTACTGCATTGAAAATGGCTTGTTACCGGTCAACACTCCACTTTGCTTTCTTCTGGATAAGAGTGGAAAGGTTTGGGTGGGAACGGAAGGAAGCGGGCTTTGCCTGTATGACGCACAGAATGACTGCTTCCGGTCTGTTCATCAGGAATACAATTTGCCGGGAGATATGGTTGGCAGCATGGAGGAAGACAATAACGGAAACCTTTGGCTGGGCACTAACCAGGGACTGGTGAAGCTGACAATTACCGGAGAAGAGAAAGGGCGGGTACGTATATTTACGGTAGCCGACGGATTGGCCGATAACTTCTTCAATCAGAATGCATCCTTCTATCGTAACGGGACTTTCTACTTCGGTTGCAGTCGCGGCATCGTTACGTTCAACTCTAAAATAGCCGAAGAAAATCATTCTGATATCTCTTTATGCATTACGGATATATGGATAGACGGGAAATCATTGGAGCAGATGCCGGAAAATAAAAGAAGAGAAATCAGCCCTTTCACCGCCGATTTTACGGAACAACTCATTGTCCCTGCCGCATATTCCAATTTTACCATATGCTTTGCTTCCCTCACTTACAATCATCCCCAACAAAATAATTATGCCTACAGATTGCAAGGACTCGACACCGACTGGCACTATGTAAATGCTTCCAACCGCAATGCCTATTACTCCAAACTATCTCCGGGAGAATACGTCTTTGAGCTACGCGCCACGAACGAGAATGGAGATTGGGGAGAAACACGGAAAATGGGAATAACCATCAAACCTCCTTTCTGGGCCACTTGGTGGGCATATCTTATCTATGCATTCATATCCGCATCAGTCTTGGCATTGATATGGTGGGAGGTACGCAGAAGGCTGATGCTGCGCAACCGGAAATACCTACAAGAAGGGGAAACAGACAAGGTGCATCACATCAAATTCCAGTTCTTCACGAACATCGCTTCGGACGATGAGAAGTTCTTGCAAGATGCCATTGCTTGTGTGAACAGGCATCTGAGTGATACTGACTTTGACGTTCCCCAATTTATCGATGAAATGGCGACAAGCCGCACCACCCTGCACAAGAAACTAAAATCACTGACGGGGCTGAATACGACAGGCTTTGTACGCAGCATCCGCCTGAAGGCCGCCTGCAACATTATGGATGGGAATAAGAGCATACGTATCTCCGACCTCGCCTATCAGGTAGGTTTCAATGACCCCAAGTACTTTTCCATCTGTTTCAAGAAAGAATTTGGTATGCAGCCGACAGAATACGCGATGAAAGCGGCTAAAAACGCATAATCTCCCCAGCATAAGTGAGGTTGAAACATGTTCTTAAAAGGTAGAAGGAACATGTTTCAACCTTACCGGACGATGCTTCACCCACTCCGAACAACCAGCCAACTACCTTTGTGACGTTAAAACTTTAATGTCTAATTTAAAAAGGTTGGCTAATGAAATCTAATTTTTATTTGAAAAACAAACCGCTTATAGCGGTGGTAATTTGTGCAGCTTTTCTTTCTTTTACTCATGCAGTCTATGCACTGGAAGAGCCTGATTCGGTTTACTCCCTACAACAGGCTACCAAGATTAAAGGAATAGTAACAGATGCAAGTGGCGAATCAATTATCGGTGCCAGTGTTATGGTAAAAGGCACCACGAATGGCACAATAACCGATATTGACGGTAATTTCACTCTCTCTGATGTTCCTGCTGACGGCACCATTTTAGTCAGTTTTATTGGTTATAAAACATTGGAAATACCGGTAAAAGGACAAACTTCTTTCAATTTAACTTTAGTGGAAGATGCCGAAGTTTTAGATGAAGTGGTTGTAGTAGGTTATGGTACGATGAAGAAATCGGATTTGACGGGTGCTGTAGGGTCTATATCATCCGAGAAATTAGCGGGCAGAGGATCCACTCGTTTGGAAGATGCACTGCAAGGAGCTGTTCCGGGAGTAAACATCACGCAGTCTAATAGCCGGGCCGGCGGTGGATTTAATATAGAAATCCGCGGTCAAGCTTCCATTAACAAACAGGCTTCTCCTCTTTATGTAATTGATGGCATTGTATGTTCGTCCATGGATTTCTTGAATCCTGAAGACATTGAGCGGGTGGATGTCTTGAAAGATGCATCGTCCACCGCTATCTATGGTTCTCGTGCTTCTGCCGGTGTAATCATGATTACAACCAAAGGAGCTAAGGGAGCAGGAAAGCCTCAGCGTGTATCTATTTCGTATGATGGTTATTATGGTATACGCAAAATAGCCCGTATGCCCGACTTTATGAATGCACAGGAGTTTATTGATTTCCGGTTTGCACGTTATACCGCTCTAACATCCGAGGCATTTGATGGTTCCAATCGTAAAGGGGTGGATGCAAATGGAGTTCCCCACTATGAAATGAAACAAACAGATTTGGAAACTACATTCTTAAAGCGTACCGGAGGAGCTGATTATCGCGACTCTAAAATATACGAAATGATGATGTCCGGAACAGACGGGTATGACTGGACGGATCTTGTCACCAGGACAGGTTCTCAACAAAATCACTACATCAGTGCAAACGGTGCGACAGAAAATCTTAATTATCGCTTAGGTTTAGGATATCAAGGAGAAGAAAATGTATTCAAACACAACGATTATTCCCGCTTTAATATCAAAGGTGCATTGGATGGAAAAATATCAAAAGTATTCGATGCCGGCTTCTCTGTAAACATGGCCTATACAGTTCAGGATGATTTCAGTACTACCAGCACCTACTGTCCATATGAAAATGCTTTCTATTTCAATTCTTTCGTAGCCCCCTATGATGGAAATGGAAATATTATCAATAACCCCGGTTCTAAAGATGCTTTTGAATCTACAGGGCAATTTACTTCTACCATCAGTCCCCTAAACGACCTGGTTGATGAAAATTATACAAACCAGACACGCAAATTCCACGTGTTCGGTAACGTCTATCTGCGAGCGAACATTATGAATAGCCTGAAGTTTACCACTACTTTCTCTCCGAACTTCTACCACGGACGCCAGGGAATGTTTAATGCAACCGGAGTCAATGACCGCAATCCGTTAGGTTCCAATTACTATCAGATTAACGGTACAAACTCAGCAGATGTCGAGACGACAGACCGTTTGGACTGGACTTGGGACAATCAAATCGATTTTAATAAAACGATAGGCGACCATACATTTGGTGCTATGGGGTTATTCTCCATGTATCGTTCTGACAAAGAGACCTATCAATTGAAGGGCTTCGGCATTTCGGATGACATGCTTTCATTCCATGCCATGAATAAAGCCTCCGGTGATAAAGAAATCAGTTCTGCTTATACTGAGTCCACATTAGTATCAGGAGCTATTCGCTTGAACTATTCGTATAAAGGCAAATATATGGCAACCGCTACGGCACGTACCGACGGTTCTTCCCGCTTTGCAAAAGACAATCGCTGGGGATGGTTCCCATCCGTTGCTCTTGCTTGGCGTATGTCTGAAGAGAGTTTCCTGAAAGATACCCAATGGCTGGATAACTTAAAACTTCGTCTGTCTTATGGTATAACCGGTAATAATAATGTGGGAGATTATGTTACGATTGCTACTGCTTCAGGCCCTAATTATGTAGTGCTGGATGGAGCGGAAATGCAAGGTTATTATCCCAATGGACTTGTAAATACGAAACTGATCTGGGAAAAAGTGAAAGAATTTGATCTTGGTATAGATTTCAGTGTATTGGGTAGCCGTGTCAATCTGACTGCCGACTTCTACCACAGATTGTCGGACGGACAAATAATGGACCGCATTGTTCCTATAGAAACAGGAGAAACGACAGCTACTTTTAATGTGGGCTCGGTTCGCAACACCGGTATTGAGTTGGGAATGCAGTTCGGCGTTATCAAAAGCAAAGACTTTACATGGGATTTAAGCCTCAATTATTCCCGCAACTGGAATAAAATACTGGAACTTAGTAACGGAAAAGTTGACGAAGTAGCTTCCAACCGGTTTATTGGTGAACCTTTGAACGTTTTACGTGACTATACACATACCGACGTTATTACGGATAAAGGTGTGACTATGAATACAAAAGATGGTAAGATTCATTATACCCTACAAGAACTTTATGCCAAATATGGCTCAAACTATAAATGGTATGAGGGACAAGTGGCCGTAAACGACTGGAACAATGATGGCAAAATTACTGATGAGGATAAACAAATATATGGCTGTAAAGACCCTAAATGGATAGGAAGCTTAAGTTCAAGCATGTATTACAAAGGATTTGACTTCTCAGTAATGATTTATACCAAGCAAGGACAATGGTCACGCAGTTATTTTCATGATAAATACATGAAATGGTCCGACCGTGGCAACCAGCACATAGCAATGGATTTCTATATCCCTAAAGGTGCTCCCATGATTGACCACAACACCGGAGACATCGTATATGCTACTGAAACTCACTATGGTAAATATCCTTATCCCAATAATTCCGACACCTCGGCAGGCGGATATTTCTCAGATAAAGGTAGTGCGAAAGGAGAAGGCTTTCAATATCAGAAAACTTCTTTTGTAAAAGTGAAGAATATTTGCTTAGGATACACCTTCCCTAAAAATTGGATTGCCAAAGCTGGATTACAACACCTACGTCTTTATGTCAACGTACTCAACCCCTTCTGTTTCACAAACTATGAAGGTTTTGATCCGGAATGGGCAGGCGCTACATTGACCAACGGAGGCCCTGCATCAGTAACCTATCAGGTAGGTGCTAACATTAAGTTTTAATTTTAAAGAAAGAATAGCAATATGAAAAAGTTTATATACACAGTAATCATACTGGTTTGTTCTGTTTCGATAGTCAGTTGCGATGATTTTCTAACTACGGATAATAAGTCGAACGTAACTGATAAAGAATATTTTTCGACCAAAGCAGGATTTGAGTCCTTAGTTTCAAATGCCTACGAAACTTTGCGTGATATTTATGCATCTTCCAGTTACCCCACCTTCTTCCATGCCGGCACAGATATGTACGCTGATGGACGCAGTTTTATTAATGATGAATTACATGAATATGAGACGCTGAATCCTGAAAATAGCACCATGAAGAACCTTTATACGGCGTGCTATAAAGGAATCCGCGCAGCTTATGCCGTGAAATATTATGCTGCGGATGCAATCATCGATGAAGCATTGCGCAATAAGTGCGTGGACGAAACACGCGTATTGGCTGCCAATTATTATTATATATTAGTCAACACCTTTGGTGGCGTACCATTGATGAAAGAGTATGTAGCCGATGCTCAAACCGGATATCCCAAATCTACAGCAGCAGATATATATAATTACATTATTCAGGAACTGGAAAGCGTAATATCCAATGGAGCCATTGAGAAGTCTACAGCATTGAATGGAGGTGGACGCGCAAGTATTGAATCAGCCCGCGCGTTGCTGGCCAAGACTTATTTGGCAGCAGCATGGGACCTTGATAAAAAGGAGTATTTCACAAAAGCAGCTCAAGTAGCAGATGCCGTAATAGCCCATCGCAGTTTGGTCACCCCTTTTGCTAATCTTTGGAAAGCTGATTATAGCGGGGATGATAACGAAGAATTTATCTGGGACGTGGAATATGATTATGCAACAGCCAATAATACCGTTAGTGGCGGACATCCATGGAGTGCTTTTTATTGTAATCATTTTGGTGGACAGGAAGACCATGGTAAGGGAACCACCTCTTCTTTTATAATAACTTTACACGCCCTACACTGTTTTGAAAAAGGAGATGTCCGCTATGGAGTAACTTTCATGAAAGAACTACCGGATATTGTTACAGCATCAAATTATTCGTACTGGGATTGGTATAAAAATGGAGAAACTTTTATTGGAACTCCTTTAAAGCGCTATTACCCTGCCTGGTATGAAACGGAAGAGGATATTGAGGCCTGGAAAGCGCTTGACCCTGAAAATCGTAAGGATACGTGGATTCTTCCCATGTCCGATAATACGAGTGACCCTCGTGAGTATATGCAACATGGAATTGATTATGAAACATTTGTTGCAAATTCATATGGAGGAGCTTCTTGCCGTAAGTTCGATGATTGCAATACCGCCAGCTACTCCAATAAAACAGATTACCGCGACATACACATCCTTACATTGTCAGAGATATATTTGGTAGCAGCAGAAGCCTATCTGAAAGCCGGTCAGAATGAATCTGCATTAGCCCGGCTGAATGAAGTACGCCGCCGCGCACAAGTTGATGCGGTCACATCCATAGACATAGACACCATACTAAAAGAACGTGTATGTGAATTGTTCGGACAAGGTTCAAGGTGGTTTGACTTAAGGCGTACACAAAAACTGGTAGAATACAATAATTTATATAATCCTCAGATAAAAGGGCGTGCCCAACAAGTGATAGGTAAGAAATTACTCCGACCTATCCCTCAAGCAGCCATTGATGCCAATGAAATGATGAGTGCCGAAGACCAGAATCCTGGATATTAGCAAGATAGAGAAAACAGGGATGTTTATAACATAACATCCCTGTCATTTAAAGATTTTAATTAAAATAAAAAACTGATGACTCTTAAATTAAAAAAGAAACACCTATTGATGTTTACAGCTATAGTATGCATTGTTGTAGACATTGGAACTGTTTATGCAGCCCAAAAACAGGTTACAGCGAACAATGACAAATTAGTTTGGTACAATGGAAAACAGGCCATAACTTATTCCATATCAAAATCTGTATCTCCCGTAGTGACGGTTGCATTAGACATGTTTATTGGCGATATGAAGCAAGTGACAGGGATGCCACCTCAAAAAGGTACAATGGAGAGCTCCACTATCAATATCATCCAATTGGACAAGAATAAGTCCGCAGCAAAGGATCTGCGTAAACTTGGAGTTCCGGTAGATAGCCTCCATGCAAAAAAGGATGCTTTTTTTATAAAGGTCACAGGAAGTTCTGACCAAAGGCAATTATTGGTTGTAGGGGGTGATGGTCGGGGAACGGCCTACGGGATACTTGAACTGTCCCGTTTAGCAGGTGTATCTCCCTGGGTCTGGTGGGGCGACGTGACGCCGATGAAGCAAGAAGTACTGACAATCCCCGCTAATTATACCAGCTTTCAAAGTCCATCTGTAGAATATCGCGGTATCTTTTTGAATGACGAGGACTGGAGTTTGCAGCCTTGGAGCTGGAAAAACTTTGAGCCATCTGACATAAAAGGGCGTATTGGAGCACGTACTTATAAAGAAATCTTCAAATTACTGATGCGCCTCCGTGCCAATGCAATCTGGCCGGGCATGCATGGCATCACGACTCCTTTCTACTTTGTGCCGGGAGCTAAAGAGGCAGCCGATAGTTGCGGCATCCTAATTGGTACTTCGCATTGCGAACCAATGATGCGCAATAATGTAGGTGAATGGAAAGTCAGCGAGCGAGGCGACTATAATTACATGACCAACCGTGAAGGAGTGCAATCGTATTGGATAGAACGGCTGAAAGAGGCAGGACCTTATGAGAATTTCTACACCATGGGCATGAGAGGTATCCATGACAGTGGAATGGAAGGAGTCAAGACCCTTCAGGAAAAGACCGATGCCCTGCAACAAGTAATCAACGACCAGCGTAAACTACTGGCGAAATATGTAAATAAGGATGTAGAGAAAATCCCCCAAGCTTTTGTCCCTTATAAAGAAGTACTTCAAATAATGGAGAATGGCTTGCAACTGCCGGAGGACATCACATTGATATGGTGCGATGACAACTATGGCTATATGACCCGTTTGAGCGACGAGGAACAGCAAAAGCGTAGCGGAGGTGCCGGAGTGTATTATCATCTCAGTTATTGGGGGCGTCCGCACGACTACATGTGGCTATGTACTACCCAGCCGGGATTGATTTATAGCGAAATGAAACAGGCATACGACTGCAATGCCCGCCGCCTATGGGTAGTCAATGTGCACGACCTGAAACCGGTGGCTTACGATCTGGAACTCTTTCTGGATATGGCATGGAATATCAACTCCGTATCTCCATCTACGCTTGTGGAGCATCAGAAGAACTGGCTTTGCCGCGAATTCGGAAAAGAAGCAGGAGAAAAGCTATTGCCCGCCATGTTAGAGTTTTATCGCCTGTGCGGCATCCGTAAACCGGAATTTATGGGTTGGAATCAGGTGGAACTTGACAAGAAGAAGTATACTAAAGGTTGGTCTCCGGTTAAAAATACAGATTTTAGCCTGACTGAATTCGGCGGAGAACTGGACCGTTATCTGGAATCTTATGAAGCCATTAAAGAAATCTTATCGGAAACGGAAGCAATAATTCCTCAGGAACGCAAAGATGCTTTCTTTGCCCAAATCAAGTATCCTGTGTTTGGTGCCGCAGCTATGAGCACGAAGATATTGGAAGCACAAAGAGCATGCTGCATCTCTCCGGGAAGCTGCGACACGACTTTATGGACCCGAGAGAGCCAATTAATGGCTGCCTGTGCCAAAAGCATCAAGGCTTATCAGGAAATACGCAACCTGACGGACTACTATAACAATGAACTGGCAGGTGGCAAATGGAAATACTCCATGTGCCACAATCCGCGGGATTTATATGTGTTCTATCCGCCTAAAGTCCCTGTATGGCTGACAGACAAAGAAATAGAGAAGTATGCTTCTTTAAAAAGAACAAAATCATTACCTTTGGCAGAAGCAGTTAAAGATAGTTGTATCGTTTCTAATGCTTGCGATTATGCAAGAGCGTCCGAAGGTGTCATGACAATTCAATCATTGGGGCACAGCATGAATGCAGTTTCCGTACCGAAGGGAAAATCAATTACTTTTGAATTTGATTGCTCATGGGATGGAGAAGTGACACTGCGCACCGCCGTCATCCCTACACAACCTAATGATAAAGGGGATATTCGTTTCAGTGTCAGCATAGATGGTGAAAAACCTCATATATGCTCCTTTAAAGAAGGTTTCCGCACGGAGGGCTGGAAGCAGAATGTGCTTCGGGGGCAGGCTATTCGTGAAACCAATCATCGATTGGCAAAAGGAAAGCACACCTTATCCATCACAGCCTTGGATGACCATGTATTGATAGATCAATGGATGATTGATTTCAAGCCAGATAGAATGTTTTATGTATTTCCTGTAGAACCTGTATATTAATATGAAATGAGTATTGACTATAATTGAGGGAAAAATAATATGAAGAACATAATAATAGCATTAGCGTTGCTACTTTCTTATCCGGCAATAGCACAGCGAACTGTGGAAAACTGGAATCTGGGATGGAAGTTCCATCGTGGAGAAATATTGGAAAGTCAGCTGACCACGCTGGATACCTCCCAATGGGAAACAGTTGACATTCCTCACGACTTTCAAATCAGTCAGCCTTGGGTGAAGCCTGATGAAAGTGAAAAAATGGTGCATCTTGACGGTGCATCATTCAGAACGCATTTGTCTGGGCGGGGATTTAAAGAAATGGGGGTGTGTTGGTATGTAAAAACCTATACGCCTGCATCCGTACTGGATGGCAAACGTATTTTAATAGACTTTGAAGGTATCATGTATGTAGGTGATGTCTATCTGAATGGTGAACGTATAGGCGGAACAGATTATGGCTATTTAGGATTTGAAGTCGACCTTAGCAAGAAACTGCACTATGGTAAACCTAATGTGATAGCCGTAAGGGCAAGTACGGGTGAACCAATGAACTCACGGTGGTATACGGGAGGTGGCATTTACCGTGATGTACATCTTGTTGTGACTAATGCAGGACTCTATTTTGCGCGCCATCCGTTGTATATTACCACTACAGATAACAAGTACGTTAATCTGCAAGTAGAGGTAGTAAATCAACCTGGTGAAGAGAATGTTACTTTGGAAACAATCATCAAAGACAGTCAAGGAAGTATTATATACCAAAAGCGTGAGACTTGCCCGTTCTTCAGTCCTGTAGAGGCGCATGACCTAGGGAGGATTCCATCAAATGAAATAGATTGGGAGCCTATAGCATTGGATAATCCCCAGTTGTGGAGCTGTGAGAATCCTTATCTGTATACAGCAGAAGTTACCTTATATAATAAGGACGGCGAGCCCGTAGACCATACTTACCAGCACTTTGGCGTGCGTACTGTTGAGATAAATCCTTCATTTGGATTGAAACTGAACGGCAGGAAAGTGCTGCTCAAAGGCAACGCCAATCATCATACTTTAGGGGCATTGGGGGCAGCAGCCTATCCGCGAGCTATGGAGAAACGAATCAAACTATTAAAAGAATTCGGTTGTAACCATATCCGTACAAGCCATAATCCCTATAGTGTGTCATTCCTCAATCTGTGCGATTCTCTCGGTATGCTAGTCGTAGATGAGATCTATGACAAATGGCTCGACCAGTTTGTCGGTGGACGCAAACCATGGATGCAGCTTTGGACTTATGATGTGCCTGAATGGATACGGAGGGATCGTAACCACCCTTCGGTGGTGATGTGGAGCTTGGGTAATGAACAACAAACATTTACTACTCTTCCCTTTAATGACTGGGGAGTGACCTGTTATCGGATGTTGAAAGAGTTAATCATGCGGTATGACCCGACACGCAAAATTACTGTGGCAATGCATCCACGCGGACGTACTTTGGAAGTGAACGGGAAGCATGTGGTAGGTCTTCGCCCAAAGCAAGAACGCCCGGTAGTAGATTTACCATCTCCTTTAGCAATGGAGTCGGATGTCGCTTCCTATAATTATGCTTATGACTATTTCAAAATGGATGGAATGCGCTTCCCGAATATGGTATTCTATCAAAGCGAAGCTACTACATCAGGTATGGGTAAGAACTTTTATGAGATGGATTTAGATAAAGTGATAGGCTTATCCTATTGGGGGCAGATAGACTATCTTGGTGAAAGCACCGGTTGGCCTGTTAAAGGGTTTACAAAAGGAACCTTTGATATCTCGTTGCAGCCTAAACCGCAAGCTTACCTGTTACGCTCAATGTTCAAACCCGAAGAACCGGTAGTACATATTGGTATTGTTGACCAGAAGGCTGATAATCTTGTATGGAACTCGGTTAATATTTCTACAGATGGTTTGAGCGATCACTGGAACCGCACGGTTGGCCAGAGATATGATGTAAAGGTGTTCACTAATGCCGATAAAATAGAACTGGTAGTTAATGGTAAGATGGTAGGCACAAAGGAAAACTCTATGCATCCACGTGAACGTAATATCGTGAAGTTTAACGGTGTGGAATATCAACCTGGCTATATTGAGGCTAGAGCCTATAAAAAAGGAGAATGTGTAGCAACGCATCGTATAGCAACTTCCGGTAAAGCTCGTACGCTTACCTTAGATGCCGATATAGCTAATTGGAAGGCTGATGGACAAGATCTTCAGCACATCCGTGTGACAGCAGTGGACGGTAAAGGATGCCGTGTTCCTTTTGTGCAAGATGAACTGACTTTCTCGGTAGAGGGCGATGCACGTATCGTAGCGGTGGATAATGGTGACTTGGCTTCAAATGAAATGTTGGTAGGAAATAAACGTAAACTTTATAACGGAACAGCACTTGTGATTCTCCGTGCCGGGAGTAAGGCCGGTAAAGTGGTATTGACAGTGAATGCAAAACGTTTCAAGACAAAAAAGATTATTTTAAATACATTTTAGTACTATGAAAAATATTATTGGATTATTCATTATTTTACTGTGTCTTTGTTCTGCAAAAGCTCAACAAACAGAAGTGAGATATCTCTCCGGCACAGGACCGGATAATACTGTGAAGTGGGATTTCTGGTGCTCATCAGGTATGAATTCCCAAAAGTGGAGCAAGATAGAAGTTCCGTCTTGCTGGGAACAGCAAGGTTTTGGAGGCTACACCTACGGACGCTACTACATTTATAAAGAACGCGAAAATGAAAAGCAATATGATGCCTACAGAGAACATGATTTTTGCGATGAATACGGCATTTATCGTCACCGTTTTGACGTACCGGATACTTGGAAAGGCAAACAGATAAGCATTGTATTCGAAGGTGTCATGACCGATGCCGAAGTGAAAATCAACGATGTTATCGTTGGTCCCACTCATCAGGGAGCATTCTATCGTTTCTCTTATGATATCACAGACAAACTGAAATTCGGGAAAAAGAATTCAATGGAAGTGATGGTGAAGAAGCAATCGGCTAATAAATCAGTTAATGCAGCGGAACGCCGTGCTGACTGGTGGCTCTTCGGAGGTATCTATCGCCCCGTATATCTGATGGCGAAACCTCGCACGCAAATAGACCATATAGCGGTGGATGCCCGTGCAGATGGTACATTGCGCACAGATGTCTATCTGAAAAATATTTCCAAAGGACAGCAAGTAGAGCTGTCGCTTATTTCCTGTGATTCACAGCTTCCCATAGGACGGCAGGTATGTGGGCTTTCGACGGGAGAGAAACAGACACTTACCACACATTGGGAAAATATCAAGACATGGGACCCTGAACATCCTAACCTTTATCGACTTACTATGCGTCTTCTTTCCACAACAGGAGATGTTGTACACGAGATAACGGAGCGCATTGGATTCCGCACCATTGAATTCCGTCCCGAAGATGGCATATATCTGAACGGTACACGGCTTTTAGTAAAGGGAACTAACCGCCATTGCTTTGATTCTGAGACGGGTAGAACAATCAGTCGGGAACTCAGTCTGAAGGATGCTTTGCTCATTAAGCAGATGAATATGAATGCCGTGCGTTCACATTATCCTCCTGATACCCATTTCTTAGAAGTATGCGACTCCATAGGGCTTCTTTATCTCAATGAATTGTGTGGTTGGCAGAATAGCTATAGCACTGAAATAGCAGAAAAGTTACTGCCCGAAATGATGTTTCGTGATGTAAACCACCCGTGCATCTTTATTTGGGCAAATGGTAACGAAGGAGGATGGAATACCGCCATTGACAATCGTTTTGCCGACTACGACCCGCAGAAACGCCACATCATTCATCCGTGGGCAGATTTCAATGGTTTGGATACACGCCATTATCCCAACAGTACGGATAACATGTATCGGTTGGAACGCGGACATAAGGTTTTCATGATGACGGAGTTTCTACATGGGCTCTACGACCGTGGACAGGGTGCAGGCCTCAAAGGACTATGGTCAAAATTTAAGGCGAATCCACTCTTTGCCGGTGGCTTCCTTTGGGCGTATGTGGATGAAGCTATCCGCCGTACAGATACCGGACAAATGGACACTTACGGTCCTAATGCTCCCGATGGTATCGTGGGGGCAAATCGCGAAAAAGAAGGCAGCTTCTATACTGTTCGGGAGGTATGGTCGCCCATTCAAATAAATCCGTTTAAAATAACGTCTTCCTTCAAAGGAGATTTTTACGTAGCTAATGATTACTTATTCAGCAACTTAAACGAATGTCGAATGAAGTGGAAGGTAATGCGCTTACCTATTCCACGAGTGTCCGACAGCCCCATCTGCTTAGCAGAAGGTAGTGTACTGCTACCTGCAATTCAGCCTGGTGAAAAGGGTACAGCCCACTTCGATCTGCCGGAGAAATTCTTCAATGGCGACGTTCTGGAATTGGAAGCCTACAGTGCGACGGGTGACACGGTATGTAACTGGGCGTTCCCCATCAAGAATAATCGCAAGTACTTTGCAGAATACAGGCATTTACAACCGGCAACAACAACTGCCGCCAGATATCAAACAAACGACAACAGTGTTACACTGATGGCGAATGGAGTTGCAGCAACATTCAACAAAGCAAATGGCAATTTGGTGGAAGTGAAAAATGGCAGCAAGGTAATATCATTGTCTGATGGTCCTCTCCCGGTCGGAATGAAGATGCTTTTCAGCTCTGCTAACCTAAAAATGCAAGGTGACACGGCCATTTATACCGTAAAATATAAAGGTGCAGCCGACTCCATTGTCTGGAGAATGACGCCAGACGGATTGCTTGGAATGGATGCATTGGTGCTGAATTACAGGGCAGATAACAAGTTTGACGGTGCATACTTTGACCGTCCGGTTCATAATCTCGGCTTTTCATTCTCTTTTCCTGAAAAGAACGTCAGCGGGATGCGTTGGTTAGGTAAAGGCCCTTACCGGGTATGGAAGAATCGTATTGAAGGAACGAATTATGGCATTTGGCAAAAGGACTACAACAACACTGTGACGGGAGAATATTATCATCCGCTTGTCTACCCGGAATTCAAAGGGTATCATGCCAGTCTCTATTGGGCGACACTCCAATCACAGACAACCCCGATGACGGTTTATTCGGAAACTGACGGTATTTTCTTTCGTGTCTTCACTCCGGAAGAGCAGCGCGACCGCGAAAGCCGTGGAATATCGGTAAAGGAATATCCTGCCGGAGACATCTCATTCTTATTTGAAATTCCTGCTGTCAATTCTCAAGGGACAGGAGGAGAAGCCTCTTATATTAAAATCAACAAAGGCGACGAGGGCTTCAGGATGAAACTTTGGTTCCAGTTTTGAATAGAGTTATAATATGAATATGAAAAAAGTTTTAGTATTATTCTTATGGTTGTCTTCTTCCTTTATTCTTTTTGCCAATGTAGTGCGGGAAGAAATACTACTTGATAAAAATTGGAAATTCTCTAAAGGTGATTTTCCTGAGGCCAATCAACCGTCCTTTTCCGATAAAAACTGGGAATCAGTCGTTATTCCCCATGATTGGGCTATTAAAGGGCCTTTTGACCGTTCTATTGATTTACAGGAAACAGCTATTGTAGAAGATGGCGAAACATCGGCTGTTGTACATACAGGACGTACCGGTGGACTGCCTTATACAGGTATCGGCTGGTATCGGAAACTATTCGATGTACCCAACTACGATAAAAGCAAACGGGTAAGTATCTTATTTGACGGGGCTATGAGCAATGCCGAAGTCTATATAAATGGAAAGAAAGTAGGTTTTTGGCCCAATGGATATAACTCTTTTCATTTCGATATTACTGATTTTCTGAATGATGACGGGCAAGGAAACCTGTTGGCAGTACGTTTGGAGAATCTTCCACAATCGGCCCGCTGGTATCCTGGTGCTGGACTTTATCGCAATGTACATCTCATCGTTACCAACAATGTGCATGTGCCGGTTTGGGGAACTTACATCACTACTCCTTTTGTTTCCGAAGAATACGCTTCGGTGAATCTGAGGCTTCAACTGAACAATATAAAAAGCGGTGATACTATTCGTGTAAAGACGGAAATTATAGACACGGAAGGGAACATAGTTGCTCAAAAAGATAATTCCCAACGCTTAAATCACGGAATGGCTTTTGTTCAGAACTTCACCGTGAAGCATCCTAAGCTGTGGTCACCGGAAACGCCTCACTTATATAAAGCCATGTCCCAAATATATCATAAGAATGTGCTGGTTGATGAATATGCCACCACATTGGGAATCCGTGATATAAAGTACATTGCTGACAAAGGCTTTTTTCTGAATGGCAAGCACCGCAAATTTCAAGGCGTATGTAACCACCATGATTTAGGACCTTTAGGTGCAGCAGTAAATGAAGCGGCACTTCGCCGCCAACTAATGCTTCTGAAAGATATGGGTTGCAATGCCATACGCACATCCCACAATATGCCCGCCCCGGAACTGGTGCATTTATGCGATGAAATAGGCTTTATGATGATGGTTGAGGCTTTTGATGAATGGGCTATAGCAAAATGTGATAATGGTTATCATCGTTATTTTGACAAGTGGGCTGAAAAAGATATGGTAAACATGCTACATCATTATCGTAACCACCCTTCGGTGGTGATGTGGAGTATAGGTAATGAAGTTCGGGAGCAATGTACTTCAGATGGTTACAAAACGGCTGCATTTCTACAGGATATCTGTCATCGTGAAGACCCTACACGTCCTGTAACCTGTGGCATGAACAGAGCTACTTGTACATTGGAAAATGGCTTTGCTGCTTTACTGGATATTCCAGGATTCAATTATGGTACAAGACGCTATCCTACTATTTATCAAAAAATGCCTCAAGGTATGGTACTTGGTTCTGAAACCGCTTCAACGGTAAGTTCACGTGGTGTCTATAAATTCCCAGTAAAGGAAAAAGCCAATGCACTGTATGATGATTTGCAATGTTCGTCATACGATGTGGAAGCATGTGGCTGGTCGAACATTCCGGATAAGGATTTTGCGTTAGCGGAAGATTACGAATGGACTATTGGTCAGTTTGTATGGACCGGCTTCGACTATTTGGGCGAACCCACTCCATACAAGGTTGAATGGCCCAATCATAGTTCCATGTTTGGAATCATTGACTTGGCAAGTATTCCCAAAGATCGTTACTATCTTTATCGTAGCCTTTGGAATCGCTCAGACAAAACCTTGCACATACTGCCACATTGGACCTGGGATGGTCGTGAAGGCGAAATTACACCAGTATTTGTGTATACCAACTACCACTCGGTAGAATTATTTATCAATGGGAAAAGTTATGGTAAACAGTCGAAAAATAGTAGTTCTCTTAAGAACCGTTTCCGTTTAATGTGGATGGATGTGATTTACGAACCAGGAGAACTGAAAGCAGTAGCCTATGATGAAAAAGGGAATATAGCAGAAGAAAAAATAGTGAGAACTGCCGGAAAACCATACAAGATAGAGCTTACGGCAGACAGAACACAACTCGCAGCAGATGGAAAAGATTTAGCATATATTACTGTAAAAGTAACCGACAAGAATGGCAATCTCTGCCCACATGACAGACGATTAATCAAGTTTTCAGTAAAAGGGAACGGAAGCTACCGCGCTTCGGCTAACGGAGACCCTACTTCGCTTGATTTATTTCATTTGCCCCAGATGCATGTTTTTAATGGTATGCTGACTACCATTGTGCAAGCAGGAGAAGCTGCTGGAAAACTAACTCTTGAGGCAAAGGCTTTTGGAATAAAATCGGGCAAGTTAGAAGTTACAACCAAGTAAAACGTAATATGAAGAACCTCGCCGAAGGATATTCAGTAGTTGCAACGTTTACTTCCTAGAAAGACCATAAGAATAAAAGGAACAAAAACAGTGGGTATTTATCTCCCTTTTGCATAAAGAATTCACAGACGGTGGCTATTTTTTAGTATAGCCACCGCTGTGAAGAATTGTACAATTTTAATGTCTAAAGGAAAATTGCACATGAAAAAAGAGGCCAGATGCTCTTTGGAAAACAGATAGGAAAGATGTTCTCTTATACAAATTCTACCGTATAAGATTCTCCCAAATTAGTTAAAAATTACAAGAGTATTATCAATAAAAGTGTCAGAATACACGATTTCACCGGATTCGGTATCTTTAACTACTAAATATTCGTTTTCAAGAGGCGTCCCCAAACAAATGTAAAGTTAATTATCCTCGATATAACCGGGAACTACGGATAATATGAAACAAGTAAGCGTTTCTCCTTTCAATAAATAAATATTAGCAAGTTTTCTGGTTTTCTGTAGGAACAGACAAAGTTAGCTATAGTCTATACATTTATAGACAGTACAGATGGTTACAATAAGCACAAATTTTCTAATAAAACAAATGATAACGCTTTCATATATTTCACGCATTCTTCCAGATTGATAATATGGCAAAGTTAACCACATCGTAGCAAAAAAGAGAATAAAAACAATAATATCTCTTTTTCATAAAAGCACAGAGTTCAGTTATTTAAGATATCCAACCATAACAAGAACATGTATATTTCATTAAATATCAACCTTTAGCAATTCCACATCCCGCTCACTATCCAATTGTATAATCCTTTTGCAACGTTTTGCCTGTTGAACATACCAAATAGCCAAAACAATCACAAGCAAACTAAGAATAATGAGAGAAAAGTTGCTGTCTCTTTATCTTACCTTATAGACTTTCATTTCCGCTTCGTGTTAAGAGTCGTTCTTCTCCAAAGCAAGCCCCAATCTCCGTTTCATGTGTTCAAAAGCAAGTCGGGTATCACCCTGAAACAAATAATTCCATCCTATACAATTAGCAACAGAAGCTAATCCTTCCTTACAGTCACATCTCATAAAATAATCCTCAGCTTGTTGATATGCTTCAGTCGATTTTTCCGTCAGCACCTGATTAGAATAAAGATTACACAAATCCTCATAAAGCATTCCTTTTATCTACAATTCTTTTTTATCCGCCTCCCCAAATTCTTTCAATATTGCAAAGTAGTTTTCCATAGCCTCCGCATACATATTCATCCGAAACAGCAAACGCCCTTTATACATCAAAGCTTTCTCACAATTTATACCGCTACCATAGTAATGAAAGCTTCATTTAGCAAAGAGTTACATGCAAAGAGAGGAAGATATTTCTTATCCGTTGCCTCAACCAAAAGCAATCCGTAATACATTTGTTCGGACTTGGAAAGGGCATCGGGAGAAATGGATTACAGAATCTGATAACTACTGTCGGGAGAAAAAGAGATTAAAATCTCGGCACGAAGCAACTGTTTGTCTTCTACTTTGTTCTTATTGCAGGAAACAAGCAGCAGAAAGAGACAAAGGACAGATAATAAGTTTTTCAATCGGGTTAGCATAAAATGATTCTATTATTAGATAACAAAGAAAACAAAAAGGAAGAGATGGGGCAACAGATATATCAGAATAATTCAGACTTATCCTCCGCATCATTCACAGCTTTACTTTATACCTTCTCTACAACCCACCTTAGCCTAAACAATGATAAGAAAGAGAAAAAATAAAGGAGTAGCTGTTTTTTTCGTAACTTTGCACAGTTTTAAAGACATTGAATGAATGGAGTTTAAATACGACGTTATCGTGATTGGAGCCGGACACGCCGGTTGTGAAGCGGCTGCGGCTGCGGCAAATCTGGGCTCAAAAACCTGCCTTATCACCATGGACATGAATAAGATAGGGCAAATGAGTTGT
>OGHO01001396.1_pt1 | contig 23327 bp, 16 predicted proteins | sample 1571421 | NCBI WGS metagenome assembly OGHO01 (sample SAMEA2581937, study PRJEB24529) | metagenome | biome: Human gut stool | place: China | collected 2011
AAGAAAGCAAAAGGTTCATCGGACACCGTACAGTCCGACCATATAGAGAGAAGAATAATACCTAAGAATGCCGACCCTACAAGGATACATCTCAACAAGGTACTTGTCGAATACCCCGATGGGGTTCACGGCAGGGACGAGGCGATTGCCTACAGACTGAACACGGCAGGCATCAAACGCAAGATTACCCACGACCAAGTCCGTGTTGTCCGAGTTGTCTTGTCGGGAACGCACGAGGATATGATGGCGATACAGGACGAGGGCAGACTTGACGATTGGTGCAGAGACAGCATACAATGGCTTCAAGCCACATACGGAAAGGACAATGTGGTTGCCGCCCATTTGCACATGGACGAGAAGACACCGCATATCCATGCAGCGGTTGTTCCCATCGTGACAGGCGAAAGGCGGAAAGCCAAGAAAGAGCAGGAGAACGGCAAACGTAAGTACCGCAAGAAATCGGATACCGTCCGTCTGTGTGCCGATGATCTGTTCAACCGTCAGGCCTTGATTGCGTATCACGACAATTACGCAAGGGTCATGGCAAAGTATGGATTGCAGCGTGGTGTGCGTGGCTCCGAAGCACGGCACGCAAGCACCACACAATACTATCGGGACATGAAGAAAAAGAACGATGCCCTTGATATGGAAAACAAACGGTTACAGGAACAGAAAGCCGAAGCCGAGCAGGAACTCAAACGAGCCAAGAAAGAGGTGCAGACCGAGAAGCTGAAAGGTGCAGCCACGACAGCAGCGACCAACATAGCCGAAAGCGTGGGTTCTCTTTTCGGAAGTGGAAAGATGAAAGCATTGGAGCGTAGGAACGAGGATTTGCAAGACCGCATCCTTGAACTTGAAGAAGAAGCCCGACAGAGGGAGCATCAACAAGCCAAGCAGATACAGGAGATAAAGAACGCTTACGAACAACAGAACAGTAAGCTGTCCGAATTTGTGGATTTTGTCAAACGCTACTTTCCCTATGTAGAAAAACTGATGCCGACCATTAAATTCTTGCGTGATACGCTGAACTTTGGCGATGCCGTTATTAGGAAACTATGCACATTCAAGGATGTTTCCATTAAAGGTGAACTGTATTCACGAGAGTTTAACCAACATTTCAGGGCAGATAAAACGATATGTTCACTTGAAGAGGACAAGGATGGCAATTTCAACCTCAACATAGACGGTGTTTCACATGTCAGTTGGTTCAGAAAAAAGAAGGACGAATGGCGAGAGGCAATGGGAATACCGAAGCCAAGACAAATGCAGAACAGAGGAATGAAACTCTGAATTGATAAAAAGCCGTAATAATACGCCCATATTAAGCGAATTATCACGGCTTTTTTGTAATTTTGTATCAGATTATAGGTATCAATTTAGATTTGCGGAATGGAAACTTTACAAAGATTAAGAGACACTCTTGAGCAATTTGTACCTGCTAACACTGTTGATGAACTTACAAAGCAATTTAAGGACATTGCTCAGATTGTTTTTAATGGGCGTTATGTCGTGAATGGAGAATACGAGATATACCCTATCGATATTGAATTCTATTTTCATGATGTAGAAAATGAAATTATCAAAGAGCCGCAGATGTATCATGCAAATAACGACTATCCGTATTTTCCGATAGGAAGCCTTTTCCCTCATAGGTCTGGTATTGATATGACTTTTGAACGAGAGGGGAAATATCGTGCTTCATTCCTTATTAGAGGATACACCTATAAATCCTTAATAAATAAGGATAAAGAAACTTTCACAAATACTACTTCCAAAAAACTGAAAGAAGGAGAAATTGATAAATTCAAGCCACAGTACTTATGGGAAGACCTATTTGGGAATGCCTCAATTTTTGGAAAAGGTTTGTCTGTTATTTGGGTAGATAATGACGATTATAAAGAAGTAAACATACATCCATCAGAAAGAATAAATATCAATATTGTTAAAGGAGAACCTACCAAACGCCTTTGGCGTTTTACTAATCTTGATGCAAAATGACAATGAAAGTTGCAGAACGGTTTATAGACTATGTGTATTTTTCGGGAAACCTCAAAAGCTATTATCCGAAAATATACAATGAATTGACAGAAATACTATCGAAAAATAAAGTGAGCTATGGCGTTTTGCATGGAACAGCCGACTATTGGTGTAGGGATTATATGCCTGTACAAGTTTGTGGTAATTCTTTCGTGCAGTTTCAATATCATCCTGACTACTTAGAAGGTCTTCGCAAATATGAAACTCCAACAGAGGTTTCAACTAAATTAGCAATGGAGAAAATCCCACATCCTTTAATTACAACTTCTCCCATCGTGGCAGATGGAGGTAATTTTACTTTTGGAGCAATTAAGAAAGGAAGAGGTTATACTCCTGTTGTGATAATGACAGAGAAAATATTTATTGAGAATCCAAATGTGACAAGAGAGGATGTTGTCGCTCAATTAGAAAGTTTATTTCCTAATCATAGGCTTTTATTCCTGCCGTGGGATAAGAAAGACACCTGCGGACATACCGATGGCATTATACATGCAGTTGGAAATAATAAAGTGTTGGCGAATCTCAAAGTTTATCCTAATGATATTGCTGTCAAAATGAGAAGTGCATTAGAGTCGTGCTTTAAAGTCATAGATTTAGAACTAAGCAACTATCATGATATGAGCTGGGCATATATCAATATGATTCACACTAAGGATGTTATTATTGTTCCTGGTTTAGGACTTCTTACCGATGAAGAAGCACTGAAGCATATTCAGAATCTCTTTCCCGAGTATAAAGGGAGAATATATCAAGTACAGATGCGTTCTATTGTCAAAAGAAGCGGAGGAGCGTTAAATTGCCTCTCTTGGACATTTACTATATAGAGAAAATTAAAAATATCAAGAATAAAAGTACCTCTATCCTTTGTCTAATAAAAGAATTTGGCTACTTTTGTTCTTACAATGAGTTCTTTGTAAGCAATTCAAGGCAGAACGCAGCAAATGGCACAGTTCCTAAGTCATTACCTCAAAATCGGGTAATTCTCCCAAAGTCCTTATTATAAGGAACTAAGAAAACTATTCCAAATTTTGAAATAAAACTTGTATTGGCTATCAAAAGTGTAGTAGATTTGATATAGTCATGTATGGTAGGCTGTATATTTTGGCTTGTACATTTTTGCTGATACAAGTTTTATATCTGAAATAATTACTATATTTGAATTGATAAAATAATTGTTTAACCAGTGGTGAATATACAAAATAATGTACATTTATAATAATGATTAAAATTAGTTGTTGATTTACAGTGAGATAACAAGGAATGGAAAGACTTTTAGAAAATAATAATCGGATTTCCTAGTTTTTGTTTTAAATTTGCTGCTGTTTTATCAAAAAATAATGAGATGGCTAAGTTTTTAACTTCAAGAGAAGAAAATTATTCGCAATGGTACAATGATCTGGTCGTAAAAGCCGGATTAGCAGAGAATTCAGCTGTAAGAGGATGTATGGTGATTAAGCCTTACGGTTATGCCATATGGGAAAAAATGCAACAACAATTGGACAAGATGTTCAAGGAAACGGGGCATAGTAATGCTTATTTTCCATTGTTAATCCCCAAATCTTTCTTTTCAAAAGAGGCTGATCACGTGGAGGGGTTTGCGAAAGAATGTGCGGTTGTAACTCATTATCGATTAAAAAATGATCCGAATGGAGGTGGGGTTGTTGTGGACCCTGCAGCTAAATTGGAAGAGGAATATATTATTCGTCCGACTTCAGAAACGATTATTTGGAATACTTATAAAAACTGGATTCAGTCTTATCGTGATCTTCCTATCCTTTGTAATCAATGGGCGAACGTGATGCGCTGGGAGATGCGGACGCGTATGTTCCTGCGTACGGCCGAATTCTTGTGGCAAGAAGGGCACACTGCTCACGCGACGAGAGAGGAGGCTGTTGAGGAGGCTCAGAAAATGATTCGGGTGTATGCAGAATTTGCAGAGAAATGGATGGCAATGCCGGTGATTATGGGGCATAAGAGTGAAACGGAACGTTTTGCCGGTGCATTGGATACTTTGACAATCGAAGCTATGATGCAGGATGGGAAAGCTCTTCAGTCTGGAACTTCTCATTTCTTGGGCCAGAACTTTGCGAAAGCTTTTGATGTACAATTTGCCACGAAAGAGGGAAAGCAGGAATATGTATGGGCAACTTCATGGGGAGTTTCTACCCGTTTGATGGGAGCGCTGATCATGTCACATTCCGATGATAACGGTTTGGTATTACCCCCGAAATTAGCCCCGTTGCAAGTGGCAATAGTGCCTATTTATAAGAGTTTGGAAGGATTAGAAAAAATCCGTAAAACGGTTAGCGGTTTGATGGATAAATTAAAGGCTGCGGGAATCAGCGTGAAATTTGATGATCGTGACACACAGAAACCGGGTTGGAAATTTGCCGATTACGAGTTGAAAGGAGTTCCGGTACGTCTGGCTATGGGGGAACGTGATCTTGAAAACGGTACGATTGAAGTGGCTCGTCGTGATACTTTGACCAAGGAAACATTGCCATTGGAAGGTGTGGAACAACATATCGAGACGTTGTTGGAGGAAATTCAGGAAAATATATACAAACTGGCTTTGGAACGTCGTTCTAAATTGATTACAAAAGTGGACTCTTACGAGGAGTTCAAGACTTTGTTGGACACGAAAGGCGGATTCTTCCTGTGTCATTGGGATGGAACTCCGGAAACAGAAGAACTTATCAAGAACGAAACGAAAGCAACCATCCGCTGTATTCCATTCGATGCTCCCGAAGAGGAGGGTAAATGTATGGTAACAGGTAAACCTTCTCATAAGAGGGTATTGATTGCGAGAGCCTACTAATTTTAAATTGAATGATTTTAGATTTTAGATTGAATGAATCAAGCCGAGAGAAAAACTAGAATCTAAATTCAACAATTTAAAATCTAAAATTTAAAATCTAAAATTATTTTATGCTGCCAGTAGTTGAGCGTTTTATCAGGTATGCTAAGATTCACACGGAATCGGATCGGGAGACAGGTTTAGTTCCGAGTACTCCGGGACAGTTGCAGTTTGCCTATCTTCTTTGCGAGGAAATGCAGAAAATGGGAATGCAGGATGTAGCCGTGGATGATTACGGATATGTCATGGGTTTTGTACCTTCTAATGCTGACAGAGAGTGTCCTTCGATAGGGTTTATTGCTCATATGGATACCAGTCCGGACATGACGGGTAAACACGTGAAACCTCAGATTATCGAGAATTACAGGGGAAATGACGTGTTGTTGAACAAGGAAAAGGGATTCACTTTGTCACCGGATGATTTTCCGGAACTGATGAATTATGTCGGTACGGATTTGATCGTTACGGATGGTAACACGCTTTTAGGAGCAGATGACAAAGCGGGGATTGCTGAAATCCTGACGGCAATGGAGTTTCTGGTTCAACATCCGGAAATCAAGCATGGACGTATTGCTGTTTGTTTTACGCCGGATGAAGAAATCGGGGAAGGTGTTGATCATTTTGATTTGAAAAAATTCGGGGCTAAATTTGCCTACACTTTGGATGGGGGAGAAATCGGTGAGTTAGAGTATGAAAATTTTAATGCGGCTTTAGCTCGTTTGACGTTTAAAGGGCGTAATTTCCATCCGGGATATGCCAAAAATAAAATGGTCAATTCAATCAAGGTGGCTAATGAATTCATGGCTAGCCTTCCTAAAAAGGATGCTCCGGAATACACTTCCGGTTACGAAGGATTCTTCCATATCTATTCTATCAAGGGGACTGTAGAAGAGACCTTGCTAGAAATATTGATTCGTGATTTTGACAAGGAACGTTTTGAATGGAGAAAGGATGTCATTGAAAATGGAGTTCGTGAATATTCAAAGAAGTATGATTTACCAGTACTTTTGGAAATGAAGGATCAGTATGCGAATATGAAAGAACGTTTGGAACCGGTAAGATATATCGTGGAAATAGCAAAACAGGCCATGTCAGAACTGGGGATTAAACCTTTGATTGCTCCTATTCGAGGAGGTACTAATGGGGCAAGATTGTCATTTATGGGATTGCCTACACCGAATTTGTCCAATGGGGCACATAACGGGCATGGACGTTACGAGTATATACCCGTGTCCTCTATGGAAAAAATCGTAAATGTGATTGTGAAAATATCCGAACTATGTGCTAAAATATAAGTGAAAAAAGACTTCTTCTAAAGCAGGTTAGAAAATAACCTGCTTTTTTTATAACAAATCTTTGTTGTTTCACGTTTATCAGTCAAAAGATAGTATAATTTAAACCTAAATAATTTAATAAGAGTATGATGAAAAGATTCTTTGTTATTGCCCTATTTGTATTGGGTTTGGGACAATTGTATGCGCAGCCGGTAAGAGATACGGCGTGGACAAAAGCCGGTTACTTCGGGTTAAAATTAACACAAGTAAGTTTGAGTAGTTGGTCTGCCGGAGGTGAGTCTGCTTTGGCATTTGATAGCCAGATAACATATAGTGCCGATTTTAAGCGAGATCGTCAGTTGTGGCAAAATCGTTTGGAACTGGGATACGGTTTGACGAAAAATGATGGTAAGAGCGCCCGGAAAACAAACGATAAGATATATTTTGCTTCCACTTATGGGTATCAGATTTATAAAACACTTTACTGGAGTGCTTTATTGAACTTTAATACGCAGTTTGCGAAAGGATACGATTATAATATTGAGGATTCTGATTTTATTTCAAAGTTCATGGCTCCGGGATACTTGATGATTGGTACCGGTGTTACTTGGAGTCCGAATAAGATATTTACGGCCACTTTTACCCCGGCTTCTTGGAGGGGAACTATTGTAGCTGATAGCCGTTTGTCGGATGAAGGAGCTTTTGGTGTGGATAAGGGAAAACATTTGTTATCTGAGTTTGGTGCAAACTTGAAGGCAGAAGTGAATTATGAGTTTTTGCCTAATATGAAGGTTTATTCTCGTTTGGAATTGTATTCTAATTATTTGAAAGATCCTCAGAACATTGATATTCGCTGGGAGGTTCAATTAAATATGGCCATTAATAAATGGTTTTCGACGACTTTATCAACAAACTTGTTATATGATAATGATGTAAAGATCGCCCAAGAAGACGGAACGGCAGGGCCGAGAGTGCAGTTTAAGGAAGTGTTGGGGGTAGGACTTCAGATCAATTTTTAAGAATTGATTTTGATATAAAAAAGAGTTCAGAATTTTCTGAACTCTTTTTTATTGTTGATAAATAAGGTTATTTTGTAACTCTTTCAAGCCATTTCACCATACCAAGCATAACTCCCATAGATACAAGACATACGATCAAGAATACTGACCAGCATTGCCAAATCGGCCATGCGTTGTACATGAGCGGGCCAATCCAAAGTAGAAGGTTACCAAGAGAGGTAGCAGCAAGCCACAGGCCTTGACACAAACCAAGCATGCTCTTTGGAGCAACTTTTGATACGAATGACAATCCTAGAGGAGAGATAAATAGCTCTGCAACAGTTAAGAAGAAGTAAGTAACGATAAGAACCCACCAATGAGCTTTTGCTGCCATTTGTTCTGCGATAGGAAGACCTTTGAAAGTGTCTGCAGAAGGATAGCCTTTCATCATTGAGAACACTGCAAGGAACAAGAAAGCCAAACCTGCAATGAACATACCGATTGCGATCTTTCTTGGGGTTGAGATTTCTCTACCACGTCTTGCAAGGAATCCAAAGATAGCCATGATCATTGGGGTAAGAACGATGACAAAAAATGGGTTGATAGCTTGCCATACTTCAGGGGCAACTGCGGAAGAATCAACGAAATCGCGGGCAAAGAATGAAAGAGACATTCCATTCTGGTGGAACGAGAACCAGAAGAAAATCACTATACCTAATACTGCAAACAAGGCATACATTCTTTGTTTAATTTCTTTAGCCATAGCAGCTTTTTCTTCTGCCGTGTAGGTTACACTCTGCGCAGCAGCTTTCTTTGCTGGATTCGGGAATGTTTTTTGTGAAACAAAGAAAATTACAAGAGAAATAAGCATGGCTGCAACAGAGGCAATGAATGAGTAGTGAATTCCTTCATTGAAAATTTGCAGATATTGGAGACAAGAAGCAGTCATATCGGTAATAGCTCCACCAGCAGCCGTCATAAGTTGCTGTAAGTTGGCAAGTGCTTCGGGAGCCATGTTTGCAGCATTATTAACGTACTCGTGACAAAGGGCTGGAAGTTGTGCGTTGTAAGATAATCCGTTTACACCCAACCACCATTGGCGTAAAACCGGAGCAATGAACGGAGCAATTAGACCGCCCACGTTGATGAATACGTAGAAAATCTGGAAACCTGAATCTCTCTTGTCTTTTGCGATTTTGAGAGCCTCTGGCCCCTGTTTTGCTGCCTCTGCTTCAAAATTATCATACATTTGACCCACGATGGCCTGTAAGTTACCTTTGAACAAACCGTTACCAAATGCAATAAGAAACAAGGCAACACAAGTAAGAGTCAATAACCAAGTTGTATTTTGCGATGTCGCAAGGATTGGAACAGATAGGATAATGTATCCTATTGCCATAACTACAAGACCAGTCTTAATGGTTCCTTTGTAGTTTTGCGTGCGGTCTGCAATAAGACCTCCGACAAGGCTTAAAATGTAAATACCAGCATAAAAGAAGGAATAAATGGTACCACTGGCGGCTTCGCTCAAACCAAATTTAGAACATAGGAATAACACTAACACGGCATTCATGATGTAATAGCCGAAACGTTCTCCCATATTACTTAGAGCCGCAGTAAGCAACCCTTTAGGATGATTTTTGAACATAACTTTTGTTTTTAATTTGTATTGGTAAATAATTAAATTTTTTCATTCACGCTAATAGTCTGCAAATATAAATTATTTTTTTATCTTTAGTCATTGAAAACGTTTGAAACCTATCGCTATGTTGAAGAATAATAAAATTTTCAAGACTTCGGATTTACAAAAATTGGATAAATATACGATTGAGAATGAGCCGGTAACATCGTTGGATTTGATGGAGAGGGCAGCTACTGTTTTTACAGAAAAATTATTGATTTTTTTCCCCAATAACCATATTTTTAACATTCTGGCTGGTTTCGGAAATAACGGGGGTGACGGGTATGTCGTGGCAAGATTACTGTTAAAAAAAGGATTGAATGTCAAGGTATTCGGTTTGCATGGAAACAGTGTCCTATCTCCGGATTGTGCTGTGAACAGGAAACGATTCATTGATATGGGAGGATGTTATATTGAGGTGAAAAATCCAGATAATTTGCAGCCGGATGAAAATAGCGTGCTCGTGGATGCCATTTTCGGGGCCGGGTTAAACCGTCCAGTAACGGGATTTTTGGGAAATGTAATCCATCGGATAAATTGTTTGTCCCATCCGGTTGTGGCAATAGATATTCCATCCGGTTTGATGGGAGAGGATAACGGGGAAAATAACGGGGCGATCGTAAAAGCTGATTATACGTTTACTTTTCAATTTCCCAAGTTAGCCTTTATGTTTCCGGAAAATGTAGTTTACGTGGGGCATTGGGACGTGTTAGATATCCGTTTGCATCCGGCTATATTGCGGGAGTATCCTGCTGCTTATTATTATCTGACAGAAGAAGTGGTTGCATCCCGGTTATTGATACCTGAAAAGTTTTCTCATAAAGGAACTTTGGGTAATACCTTATTAATAGCGGGTTCTTATCCCATGATGGGGGCTGCCGTGTTGGCGGCCAAAGGGGCCATTCGATCCGGGACGGGACTACTTTCCATGCATGTTCCCTGTAAGTTGAAAGAAGTGATTCATCTTTCCGTGCCGGAAGCATTGGTTGAAGTGGATCGGAATGAATTTTGTTTTTCCGGTGTAGACAATCTTTCCCGTTTCCAAGCGGTTGGGATTGGTCCGGGGATCGGGACTTCACCTGTCACGGCAGAAGGAATTCGTCAACTGTTATCCGTATGGCAAGGAAAAGTTGTGTTGGATGCGGATGCTTTGAATTTGTTGGCGTCAAATTCCGGATTGTTAGAGCTGCTTCCCAAAGGAGCGGTACTAACTCCCCATCCGAAAGAATTTGAAAGATTAGCAGGAAAAAGTGTAAATGATTTTGATAGATTAAATAAATTAAGCACCTTTGCACGTCTACACCAAGTGTACGTCGTACTAAAAGGTGCACATACGATAATCGCCACTCCAGAGGGGGAATGTTATTTTAACATGACAGGTAATCCGGGAATGGCCAAGGGTGGGGCAGGAGACGTGTTGACGGGTATTATTGCGGCTTTACTGGCAAGTGGTCATTCTCCGTTGGATGCGGCTGTAATCGGGGTATATGCTCATGGTCTGGCTGGTGATTTGGTCGTGGAAGAACAGGGAATGAGAGGAGTGCGTGCCGGGGATATTGCCGATAAATTAGGTTTGGTGTGGAAAAAGATGGAAACATATAATATGGCTAAACAGCGATAGAAAGATGAAAAAGTTATTTTTTATAATCGGGTTAGTGGGATTAATATCCCTGTCTGTTGCGGGACAGAAAAAGAGAGAGTTGACCACGCAGGTGTCAGTTGATTATACTTTACCAAAGATCAGTTATGACGTGGTTGTCACGATGGAATGTTGTCGTTTGATTCCGGGACCTTTCCGGCAATATGCCGAACAACAGTTAGGCGTCTCTCCTGAGATCACGAGTGAAGGCGAAGAGTGGGCGATCAAAAACATCAAATTTATTCCGAGGGCCTTGCCTGATCCGAAGGCTTCTTATACCGTGAATGCTGTTGGGGAATATAACTCTATTTTATTAAATGTGACTCCTGAAGGTTTTTTAGCCGGAGTGGGAAGTGGTAACACGAACCGGACTGATGAGGAGGAGATTGTTTACGAGGAAAAGGAGAAAAGCGTTGGTACAGGTATCAATTACGTGTATTTTGGTATTCGCTCCACCCAAAAAGAAGTACTTGATTCCAATTTCACGGAGATGGAAGTAGAGGGCGAGATTCGTCGGGTATGGGACCCGATAGAACGTCATGTGTTAAAAGAAAATAAAGATTACGTGGACGAGATCACGTCAGAGATATTCAATATTCGTAAAAAGAGACTGGAATTACTAGCCGGAGGTTCGGCCACGGCTGAGGCTTTAAAAGCTCTAGATGAGCTTGAAGCGAATTACATGAGTTTGTTCATGGGAAAAAGGGAAAAACGTGAAGTGGTTAAAACCATCTCTTTTGTTCCGGAAAAAGCTGACGAGTCAATTGTTTTATTCCGTTTTTCCGCGAATGATGGGATTACGGCAAAAAATAACGTATCTGCTATTCCTTATATCGTTGAGTTGAAAAATATTTACATTCCGAAGAGGGATGCCCAACAAGGTGGGAATTCCCGTCCGGTTCCGTCACTCTCTTATCGAGAACCGGCTGTTGCTGATTTGTGCTTGTTGAGAGGGAAAGAGAACGTGATGACTGTTCGTTGTGTCATACCACAACTCGGATTCATCAAGCAATTCCCTTTGGATGTCATCAATAATGAAGGCATTTCTATTGATTTCTACCCGCAATATGGTTCGATAAAAGGTATAATGAAAAAATAGTTTGATATACTTTTGGATCATGGCGGCGATTAACGAAAAAGGGTTATTGGGAAAGTTTTTGGTGTGGCGTGTCCGCTACATCAAGGAAAAGCAATTTATTGTCATGTTGAGCATCCTGGTTGGTATTGTTACCGGGTTGGCGGGAGTTGTGCTGAAAAATATGGTACATTTTACTCATATGTTTTTCACGGAGCGGATGCAGGTGGATAGTGGTAACTTGCTTTTCTTTATATACCCTTTTATTGGAATATTGCTAACGACATTATTTGTGAAATTTTTTGTGAAAGAGGGAATCAGCCATGGTGTGACAAAGGTATTGTATGCTTTTTCCCGCCGTAATAGTATGATCAAGCCGCACAACAACTATACCTCGATGATTGCCAGTACCCTGACCATCGGTTTCGGAGGATCGGTCGGGACGGAGGCTACCATCGTGTTGACCGGGGCATCCATCGGTTCGAATCTGGCACGTTTGTTTCGGATGAACTACAAGGTGATGACCTTGATGATCGGTTGTGGAGCGGCAGGTGCCATTGCCGGGATCTTTAAAGCCCCGATTGCCGGAATTGTATTCACGATGGAAGTGTTGATGCTTGATCTGACGATGGCCTCATTGGTACCGTTGATGTTCACGGCTATTACCTCGTATGTGGTTACATTCTTCCTCATGGGGGATGGTTTCGTGTTTTCTTATCAGATCACGGATAAATTCGTGATGGCCAATTTCCCTTACTACGTTATACTGGGAATCTTTGCCGGGGTGTTGTCCGTGTATTTTGTTCGGATGAATCTCCGGGTAGAACAATTTCTAGGGCGTATCAAGCAAACATGGAAAAGAATAGCTATCGGTGGAGCTTTATTAGGTGTCATTATTTTCGTGTTTCCCCCTCTATACGGTGAAGGTTACACGGCTTTGGATGACATGATGGCTGGACATTCCGATAAATTATTGAATAATACTTATTTCTTCGGTTTTCGGGGTAGTGCCTGGATGATGATCCTTTTCGTGGTTGGGTTGATATTCGTAAAAGTGATTGCCACTGCCTTAACCAATGGTAGTGGGGGTGTTGGTGGTGTTTTTGCACCGAGTTTGTTCACTGGTGGTGTTGCCGGGTATTTGTTGGCGATGTTGATTAATATGAGTGGAATCCGTATCGTGGAACCCAGTCATTTCGTCTTGGCGGGAATGGCGGGAACAATGTCCGGGGTAATGAAAGCCCCGTTAACAGCCATGTTCTTGATTGCCGAGATTTCGGGAGGTTATGCCTTATTCTTACCTTTGATGCTGACCTCGGTTATTTCTTACCTGACCAGCCAAGGGATGGAACCTTATTCTATTTATGCCCGTCGTTTGGCCATGCAGGGAGACTTGTTGACTCACAATAAGGATAAAGCTGTGTTGACTTTGATGAAATTGGACAAGGTGGTGGAAACGGATTTCAAGACGATCGAAGTGGATGCGACATTAGGTGATCTGGTAAAGGTAGTTTCGAAATCAAGCCGGAATCTATTCCCTGTATTGAATTCCAACCAGCAATTACTGGGGATCGTCTTGCTGGATGATATTCGTAAAGTGATGTTTAATCAGGAATTGTATTCGAAAACCTACGTGCGGGATTTTATGACAACGCCTTCCGTGGTGATTGACATTAATGACTCGATGGAGGTAGTCATGAAGAAATTTGAGGATTCGAAAGCGTGGAATCTACCCGTCCTTCAAGATCATAAATATATTGGTTTTGTTTCTAAAGCGAAGATATTCAACACGTATCGAAAAGTGTTGATTCACTTCTCCGATGATGAATAGTTTTTAGTGTAACAATTTGGATCGTTTTGCGTTATTTATCTCGATACATTAGATTTAATGTGTCTAAATAACTTCTTATTAGAAAAAAGAAGTTGTATTATTAGAAATAAACTATATATTCGCGGCAAAAATAAGAAATTACATTAAAAACGATATAACTATGTATTGGACACTAGAACTTGCCTCAAAATTGGAAGATGCGCCTTGGCCAGCATCAAAAGATGAGTTGATAGACTACGCCATTCGTTCCGGGGCACCTATGGAAGTGATCGAAAATCTTCAGGATATCGAGGATGATGAGGAAATATTTGAAAGTATTGAAGATATTTGGCCAGACTATCCGAGTAAAGATGACTTTTTCTTCAACGAGGACGAGTATTAATTTATTCAGGTGGATGAAAAATATAACTAACCACTCCGTAAGGGGTGGTTAGTTGTTTTATATAGTAACGTGAAGTCTTCCCCGTTATTTGGGAGTGGACATTTTATTTTTCATCATATATGGGGATTGTCATTTTTATTTATAAATTTGATATTTGTATCTGGAAATTGTTAAAATCAATAGAGGCGTTTAGAGGTTTTGAACAGATCCAATTTTGATGATGGGTGTGATACAATAATAAAAGGTTATGATGGAGTCCATGAAAATATTAGTGAGGCAGGTGTCGAATGGAGACAGGGAGGCGTATGCGACTTTATTTCATGAATTTTACACCCCTCTATTACTTTATTCCATAAAATTCACGAAGAATAGGGATGCCTCGGAAGATATTGTACAGGATTTTTTCTGTCGTTTGTGGGAGGACCGTAAAAGGTTGATAAATGACAAATCCTTTCATGCTTATATTTATAGTTCTGTGCGCAATCGTTCGTTAAATTATTTAAGGGATACCCATTCTGTTTCTATCGAGGGTTTTGAAAAACAGTCTGACGAGGATTTTTTGCGGGAAATGATGGAAGAAGAGGTGTATAGAGAGTTGTATGCTGCCATCCAAAAACTGCCTGAACGTTGTCGCCAGATTTTTTTGTTGAAACTGGACGGGGAAGAAAATCAAAAAATTGCTGATATGCTTCAAATATCGGAAGAAACCGTCAGGAGCCAGTTGAGAAGGGGCAAAGAGTTACTACAAAATAATGTTATCAGCTTCTATATTTTGGGATTAATATGTTATTGGTGTGATTTTTGAATTCATCTTTTTTGTTGAAGGTTCATAAAAAGATAAACGTCGGAACTATTTTGATGAAGTTTACAAGTTGTGTTTATCGTGTTATCAAGTTATTATTAAATATTTATTATCATGTTAATACTTGCTATGTAAGTGTAATATATTGTTATAATGATAGGAGCGGAATAGGGGAGGAATGGGAGCGGAATGGGAGCGGGTTGCATGATGATAAGAATTTGGTCATAATTTTATAACATTTTGTTACATTTGATATCTTGTAATTATAGAATTTGTGGGAATAATGTGCTTTTGAGTAGATTATGTATATATCATTTTGTAAATCAGTGTATTGCTGGTTGTGATAAATAATAAAGATTATTTTTTCAAAAAAATAGGGAAATGATTTGCACGTTTCCTTGTTTTGCGTGTATGTATAGTAAATATGATGTGGTATGAATGTGGATAACGAGAAAATCAAGAGTATAATTGTAAAGTCAGTTTTGGGAACTTTGACGGAAGAGGAGAACTTTGTATTGGAGGGATGGCTTCAGGAAAATGACCGGAACAAAGTTCTCTATCAAAAGTTATCTTCTGCTGTCGAATTGAAATATAAATACGAGCAATACGAGGGGGTGGACGTGGCGGAGGCTTTCCGGAGAAATCAACGTCGTTTGCGTCAAGATGTTCCGAACGGGATGATGAAAAAGCTTCTGCCATATGCGGCAACCGTGTTACTTTTGTTCAGTGGAGCTTTTTGTTTTTTAATGAATCGTTCAGGGGAAGTTCGGGAGGAGGTTCCGGTTGCCCTGTCAGCGGGTGGAAAATATGCGGAATTGATTTTGGCAAACGGGCAGAAGGTGGATTTGCATGAAGGGATGGAGATTAAACTTCGGGAAAGGAATTCCAATATTCAAGTAAAAGGGAATGTGGTTTATTACCACAAGAAAAAAGATAGCGTGATGGTTGAGGAATACAATATGATTCGTACCCCGTTAGGGGGAGAGTATTCCCTAACGCTGGCGGACGGTACGAAAGTTTGGTTGAATGCGATGTCTGAATTACGTTATCCGGTGGCATTCGGGGGAGATACTCGGGAAGTCGAGTTGAAAGGGGAAGCTTATTTTGAAGTGAAGAAGAATGAAGCTAAACCGTTTATCGTGAAGACGGATGAGTTCAACGTTAGGGTGCTGGGAACCTCTTTTAATATTTCAGCTTATTCTGATTTCCCGTTGGCTCATACCACACTTTGTAGCGGACACGTGCGGTTAAGTGACCGGATGAACCCGGGAAAAGAGGTAGATATTTTGCCGGGAGAACAGTTGTTATTCCATAGGGATAGCCGGGAGATGAATGTTCAGGAGGTCGATGTGGACGTGTTTGTTTCTTGGCGGGATGGATCTTTTCAGTTTGATAATAATACCGTGGAGGAAGTTTTCACGATCCTGCAAAGATGGTATAATATTCAGGTTTTTTATGCTAATGTGGAGGTCCGGCAGGAGCTTTTCACCGGTAAATTGCCTCGTTTTGACAATCTTCAAATTATCATTGATTTGATTGAACGGGTTTCCGATTTGAAAATTGAGGTAAGGGGAAAAATGATTTATATAGATAAATAAAAAAGATCGGCAGAACAGCTAACCACAACCTTCTGCCAATCTCATATGATGTTTAACAAAGTAAACTCTACAAATTTATGAAAAAAAAATCAAAATGTAGGGAGTTGGTCATTCCTTTAAAAGGGAATAGGACATTCCTTGCCATGAAGTATTTGATTATCTTGCTTGTGGCATTTAATTTAAACGGATTCTCGGTGGTGAAAGCCCAGCAAATTGCGGAGTACGAGGTGGAAAATGCAAATCTGAAAGCGTGCATAAAAAAGGTGGAGCAATTAACGGGGAAAGGGTTCCTTTATAATGGTAACGAGTTGGAACGAGTGGGGCGTGTAACTTTACACTTGAAGGATGTGGGATTGGATGATTTATTGACGAGAATATTGCAGGGAAGCGGGTATACTTACGAATTGGTGAACGGGGTTATTGCTATAGTGAGAATGAAGGATGTGCCCCAGAGAGAGGTGGAACAGGAACGTTTGAAGGGACGGGTGCTGGATGCTTATGGTAATGCTCTTCCGGGTGTGACGGTATTGATTAAAGGTACGAACATGGGTGTCGTGACAGATACAGCCGGGCGTTTCACGCTTGCTGTTCCGAAGGAGAGGGAAATCGTGCTGGCATTTTCGTTTGTCGGAATGGAAAAACAGGAGATTAAAATCGTTGATTTTCAGCGGGAAATAAACGTGGTAATGCGAGAGAAAGCGGGGGAATTGGAAGAGGTGGTTATCACGGGATATGGCGAGACCACGAAGCGTAAGGCTGCCGGATCAGTGGCTGTTTTGACGAAAGATGCTTTCGAAAATAAGATTCCTACCTCGGTAGATGATATTTTGCAGGGATTAGTAGCCGGGGTTGCCGTTAAAGCTACCTCCGGGCGTCCGGGCGAGTCGTCGAAGATTAGGATTCGCGGTATAAACACGATACAGGGAGATGCCGAGCCTTTGTGGGTTATTGACGGGGTACCCTTGCAGGATGACCTTCCGGAAATTGATACCGATCAGATTAAATCCGGTAATTTGAACCAGATTTTCGTGAACGGGGTAGCGGGAATTAACCCGAGCGATATCGAGAACGTGACGATATTGAAGGATGCGGCTGCAGCAGCGATTTATGGTTCACGAGCTGCAGGCGGTGTGATCGTGGTCACGACGAAACAAGGACGTCCCGGGAAGATGAGGGTGAATTATTCGATGAGTTTGACGATGGGATTAAAACCGCAACGGGATGCTAATTTGATGAATTCGCAAGAGAAGTTAGCTTGGGAACAAGAGTTATGGGATGAGTTTTCCGCGGATGCTTTTGCTGCCAGTGCCCCTCACGTGGCGGTTGTCGGGATAACGGGAATGGTCCGGGCAAATAAACTGGGATGCGACGGTAAACTTTGGACGGATGAAGGATTCGAAGCGATGAGTGCGGCAGAACAGGAAGCCTATTTAAATGATTTGGCATCCCATTCCACGGATTGGTTTGACGAGTTGTTCCGGAATTCTTTCGAGATGAATCATCACTTGTCTCTTTCCGGTGGTGACCAAAAATACACGTATTATTTTTCTATGGGATACGCTTCCCAAGAGGGTTTGGTGCGTAAAACCGATTATGACCGCTACAATCTGAATTTGAAGTTACACATGATGCCTTCCCCAAAGATTACGATTGATGCGACTGTTAAGGTGTCCCGTTTGGTTTCGGGTTCTTATTCCGGTAGTGTTGATCCGTTTTCTTACGCTTATTTTGCTAACCCTTACGAGCGTCCCTATAACGAGGACGGGAGTTACCGGGCAGATATGACTTACCAGAATCTGTCGGCAATAAATGATGGTAACATCAGTACGGATTTGCTCCCGTCTAATGGGTTTAATGTTTTGCGGGAGATTGATGAAACGTCAGGTAAGAATGACAAAATGACAACTTCCGGTTCTTTGAATTTGAGGTATAACATTACTAGTAAGTTGGCTGTATCGGGATTGGTTTCTTATTCCTACGATCATAATAAATCAGAGGACGTAATTGGTAAAGATACTTATACGGCTTTCACGGACCGGCTCTATTTTGACCGGACGAATGAAAACTGGACACCTTACGGTTCTATCACGCAAACCGCCTCTTCCGGTGATAGTTATGATGCTCGGGCTCAGGTGTCTTACATGGATACATTCTGGGATAAGCATACAATTTCGTTATTAGGGGGAGCGGAGTTACGAGGGAATAAGTCCAAGCGTTTTTACACGAAACGTTACGGGTACGATCCGGATACCGGTAATTTTTCTACGCCTGTGAATCCGGATCCGGATGGATCGGATGCGTCTTCTTATGCCAATTTAATGGATGACTTATCCGGGCAGTCGATTAAGGAAAACACGTATGCTTCTTTTTATGCCTCTTTGGATTACACGTTTTTAGATCGGTACATTTTGAATGCGGCATTCCGCACGGACGGTTCGAATAATTTCGGTAGTAAGGAGCAGTTTAACCCGACGTGGTCATTGGGGGTGGCATGGCATCTGGATCAGGAGAATTTTATGGCAGCATTGCAACCTTATATCAGTCGGTTAACTTTGCGAGTGGCCGGTGGATACACGGGAAATGTCGTTCAGGGTGTGTATAAACAGTTGGTGATTAAATACGGTTCTTCCTACTGGAACGGGGAAAAAACCGGGAGTATTGATAAGGCCCCGAATCCACGGTTGCGCTGGGAGAAAACAAGGGATATGAAAGTGGCTCTTGATTTTGGGTTGTTTGGTGACCGGGTGAGTGGGTTGGTTGAAGGATATTACCGAAAGAGTTTTGATATTATTTCTAATTCGGCTCTTTCAAGTACAACCGGATTCAAATCGATTGTTTATAACGCATCTGATATTGTGAATAAAGGTATTGAAGGTACGTTGCGGGTGGCGGCGTTGAAAACTCGTGATTTTGGTATTGACGTGGGGGCGAATGTTGCTTGGAATTACAATAAATTAGCTCGTTTCCGTACTTCTAACGGTGCAACGTTGGTGGACGGTAGGTTTGAAGGTTATCCGCAGGATGGAATTTACGGGGGAAAGTTGCTTGGCATCGATCCTTGGACGGGACTTTATCTTTACAAGTTGAGACCGGATGCCGATATTAAGGAGACTTCCGATTTGAACGAGGTGAAGAATTATCGTTATTATATCGGGACGCAGAATGCCCCGGTGACGGGTGGTTTTAACGTGCAATTCATGTACAAGAATTTGAGGCTGAACGTGGGGGCTTCTTACGCTTGTGGGGGAAAGACTAGTAGTTTGATGAATTCTCCGGCAAGTTATGATAAGGTGGCTTGGTATGGAAACGAAACGCCTCAATCCGCTTACAGTGATTTGTATCGTAATCACTTGAACGTGAACAAAAACGTGACGAATCGGTGGACGCAAGAGCGTACGACGGGAGTGAAATACCCGCGAATAGTGGATTATTTAGGAGAGTCTTTGTCGCTGGGGACTTATAATGCAATGTATGCTTCTATTGTGAATGGTGCTTTTTATGAGAGTAATTCTTATTTGAGAATCCGTGATATTACGCTTTCATATAATTTGCCGAAATCAATGCTGCAAAGGATGGGATTATCTTCTTTGATGATGTATTTCACGATGAATAATTTCTTCACGTTTACCGGCTATTCGGGAATTGATCCGGAGACTCCGGGAGCGACTTATCCGGTTACCCGTTCGATGTCTTTCGGTTTGAGTGTCGGTTTTTAGTTTTGAAATTATTAAAAACAATGTCTATGAAAGTTTTGAAGTTATATATGATGATGTTGATTGTAGGAATGTGTTGTTCCTGTGATGAATATCTGGAGGTAAAAAATTACGGGCAGGTTTTGCCTGAAACGGACGAGGATTATGCCACGCTGATCAATAATCAATTGTCCGCAATAGATAAAGGGACTGCCGGGGCTGCGAATATGCTGGGGTCTTTCGCTTGGATGATCGAGTTGGAATGTTATTCTGATAATCTGAATACCAGTTTGATGACAAGTAACACTTTATCATATATTTATGTCGGTACGAATGTTAATTCGGCCCAGTATAGATTTATGAATTATTATAGCCTTATTAAGGATTATAATATTATTATAGATAATCTGAAAGAGCGAGACACAGAGTTAGGGAAGAAGATTCTGGCAACCGCCTACGCGATGAGAGGGGTGATGTATTTTAACCTGATGCGTGAGTGTTGCGAGGCGTACGAGAAGGATAGGGCCACGGAAATTATGGGTGTCCCTAACGTGGAACATTTTGATATAGAGGCTAAACCGGGGAGAGGGAATATTCAAGAGTTGGTGAATTTTATTGTTCGGGATTTGGAAACGGCCATTCAGATGAATCAAACGGATGAACAGTATCGTTTCACGGCGGATGTTGCTCGTGCTTATCTTGCCCGGACCTATTTCTGGGCTCAGGACTGGAAGAATGCGATAAAAATGGCAAAGGAAGTTTTAGATAAATATCCTCTTGTCGATGGGGATGAATACAAAGAGATGATCCAGTCCCCACAAGGGAAGCTAGGGGATATGCTATTTCGCACGTTTATCACGGGATCGCTAACGGCCTACAACCGGAATTTGAAGAATGTCAAGACTCGCCCGGTGAATATGTCTCTGATTAATCTGTTCCCGGAAAAAGAACGGGATATTCGTTACACGACGTTTTTTGATTCTAAATATTTTAGCACGAAAGGTATTCGGGTTTGCGTTCGTGCGGCTGAGATGTGTTTGATTCTCGCAGAGAGTTACGCTCATTTGTCGGATACTGACAATGCTCTGACCTATTTGAATTTATTGCGTTCCAAGCGGATTGCTGATTATGTTCCTTATACGGTAGCCACGTTACCGGCCGTGGACGAGAGTGACGTGATTAAGACGGATGCTACGGGGGCCAAGTTAACCCCTTTGATGTCAGCTGTCTTGAATGAGCGGAGAAAGGAGATGTTCATGGAGGGGGATCGTTGGTTTGAGTTGAAACGAAACGGTTCTCCGGAATTTTGGGTCGGTTATAATTTCGTGAAGTACACGACCGAGAAGTATCTCTACACGTTCCCTCTCCGAAAAGCCGATCTGATCGCTAACGAGAATTTGGTGCAGAATCCCGGATATGAAAATCTTTAAAAAATGAAAGCTATGAAAAAGATATATTTTTATTGTGTGATGTTATGTATGTTTTTTTGCTGGGGATGTGAAAAACCGAATGAATTGCCACCCCGTGAGGAGGCGTTTAATGATATGGACTTTACCCTTCCGGCATTACCTCGGTTGACGGATGCGGAAAGAGATATTATCGCTGCCCAAAAACAAGTGTACGAAGAAGCTATCGGTGTGCGGGCTGTTTCCAGTAGTAACCAGTAAATGAGATGACTATGCAGAATATATTAAGATTGATCGTTTTGTTTTCGGCGATTGTGTGTTTCACGGCTTGTTCTGAGGATGACGATCATGCCCGGACGGTTTCTTTCAAAAGGGCTGTTTATATACTATCTTCTAATCAAGCGATAGAGGTTGAAATCGGGTTATCCGAGGTGGCAGAACAAGAGTTGACCGTTCCTTTTGAAGTTTTCGGTACGGCGGTTGAAGGGGAAGAGTATTCATTATCGGCTCACGAGTTCGTGGTGGCTCAAGGGGAAAATTCGGCAAAGGTGGTGATTACTCCCGTGGATAACGTGTATTCAGACAGGCAGATTCGCTTGGAACTGGCGGATGTGCCGGGGTATGCTTTTGGCAACTATAGGGTTGTTTTGATTCCTGTCGAAACGAAAGAGGTGATTACAACTTCCTTTGCAGCAGATGCGTGTATCTTGAAGAGTTCATTGACAGTTTCCATGAATCTGTTTATCGGGGGTAAAAGTTACACGCAACCCTCTTATCCGGTTACAGTTCCGTTTGAGATAGATCCTTCTTCGACGGCCGTGTTGGGCACTCATTTTGAGATTGAGGGTGGGGACTTGGAATTGGTGATGCCGACGAAGGGTTCGTCCGCACAGGTAAAGATTAAGTGTTTGAAAAAAGAGGTGGGTAAGGATAAAATCGTGCTGCGTATGTCCGACAGTGATTTGCATTACTTGGCAGGAGAGAGGAACCGGACGACAATCACGATTGATGGCCCCACGACTTTCAAGGATTTGGAGGGAACGTGGCGGATGAATGGATTTACAAGTCTTACTCACGTGAAGAATTCCGTGTTTGATGAAGATAAATCCGATTTGGAACGTTTACCGGAGAATAACCCGCAAACGGATAAACTGGTGTTCACGTCGGGAACTACGAATCGAATGAATGTTAGCTTGCTCACGGGTGATTTGGCTCATTATTTAAGAAATTGTGACTTGACGTCCGTGAAAGAGGAAGAGGAGTACTTGTATGAAATGGGGGATAACCCACCTTTCGAATCCGTGCTGACGATGGAGATGAGTGAAGCTAACGTGAATTATTCGGGCACGAATGTAAGTTTACGTAAAGCTCAAGTTGGGTTCCGGGTGCTGGATGGTGGGAATACGCTGGAATTGCGTATTTTTGATTACGAACCGACAGATTTTTTACAGAGAACGTATAATGATAGAAAAGTTTCTTCCGCTTTTGGTAAGGAACCGATGAAGCAGGATTTTACGCTGGTGTTTAAGTTCGTGAGGGAAAATTAGAGAGATGTTTAGGTGTTGAAAAAAAGCAGGTTACAAGTTTGAATTTCGTCAACTTGTAGCCTGTCTTGCCGGAGGCTTGGCGTTCGGTTTGTTATAGTATGAAATCACAAATTGTTTATTTATGGGAGAATCGATTGTTAAAGTAGAGAAGTTGTCTCATCGTTACAGCGTGCAATGGGCTGTTCGGGATATTAATTTTGAGATCACGAAAAATGGAATATATGGTTTGCTAGGCTCTAATGGAGCCGGCAAGTCTACGATTATGAATATTATGTGCGGGGTGTTGAAACAGACGGAAGGGAAGGTGTATATTCAAGGGGTTGATCTGGCAGAAAATCCGGTTGACGCTAAACGGCATATTGGTTTTTTACCGCAGAAACCACCTTTGAATATGGATTTGACGGTTGAGGAGTATTTGAATTTTACGGCGAATTTGCGCTGGATTCCGGCAGCAGAGGTTTCTCGTGCGGTCAAGGCCGTGATGGGGCGGTGTGATATTACACATTTC
>OGHO01001407.1_pt1 | contig 23216 bp, 25 predicted proteins | sample 1571421 | NCBI WGS metagenome assembly OGHO01 (sample SAMEA2581937, study PRJEB24529) | metagenome | biome: Human gut stool | place: China | collected 2011
GGGCAGACACGGAGGGATACCCGGTAGACGGAACCGTAGACTCAGATGGACAGTATAGCAAGGCAGACATCCCGGAACACACCCAGTATGACACCCAATCTCTTGCCAAGTTCGCCTTCTCCATGTTCTGGCGGGCCATGCGGTTTGCCGAGGAACAGCAGGTGCCCATTTTACTGGATTATTAAGGAGGAGCTTTATGGGATACGATGTCAGTTTTCACCCGATTTCGCCGGAAGAAATGCGGGAATGGTATTTTACCCCGCTTTCCTGGGTACAGCAGGGGCAGGAGGAAAAGGTGCTGGCCCTTGCCGCACAGCACGGAATGGAGGATTTCTACGCGGAAAAATATCTGGACACCCTGCGAGTCGGGGCGGAGACAAAACCTGATGAGTTATTTGATAAGAGCCATGGCTTTTACATTGCGGTGATCCAAGGCTTCTTCCGGGACTACTATTACACCAGAGGGAGCAGTTTTTCCCTCCTGATGGAGGAGAAGCCGGAATATGTCCGGTATTTCACCCCATGGGCGCAGGTGGTGCCAACAGCCTTTCCCAATCCGGCAGAAAATCAGATCATCGAAAACTACTGCTCCGGTGTGTACCTGTCTCGGGATCAGGTCACACAGCTCCTCCGGGATCTGGAGCAGAAACCAAAGGTGCTGGAAGATCTGGAGGGAGTTTGGAGCGATGGGCAGCTTGCGGTGCTGAAAAAGGCTCTTGTCGCTGCGGCAGAATTGGGTGTCGGTCTGCTGGAAGCCACTGAGGTGGTGGAGCCTAATCCTATCCGCCCCAATGAGAGTACGAGTTATTCCAACCTATACCACTGCGACCGGGATGGGGTGTATCTCTACATAGATGCCGCCAGCAGGCAGATCGCGGATGCCATCAGGAGAAGTGAGGGACAAGTATGAGCAATCAAGTTTTCCGGCAGAACCTGGATGACAAAAAAGGCCCCCAGCCCGGTGGCCCCTATCTCATTCAGATGCTGTTCAAAGAGCCGGTGGACATGCCGGACAAGGATGAAATGACCGCTGTGATGGAAAAGCACATTGGTGCTGTAGAGTGTTTCTGCCGTGATAAAAAGATGGCCGGTTTTGCCGCCCTGGATCATATCGCGGAATTTCAGGATGGCAAATGCCCGGTGCAGCTGATGGTGATGAAATGCGACAAGTTCAAGGGCAAAGGCTTTGACGCCTTCCTGATGAGCCAGATGTGGGACTGCCAGGAGGACCGGGAGCGGATCTTCCGGGAGTGTCGGTATCAGGTGGTGGCCACCGATATGCTGACGGCGGCACTCCCGGCTCTGGAGCGGGCCAATCTGGATGCCGACTTCGTGGAGGCCCTTGCGGAGCTGTACCCCACCTGTGAGGCGTTCTATTTCCAGAACTGCGGCAAGCTCCTGCTGGCGGAGGATGTGCGTTCCCATCAGATTGAAGGCTCGGATCGGTTCATCCGCTTTGGCGTCAATGTGCGCTTCTTCAACATTGAGGGCACCGAAGATATGCTCATCGACACGGTGGGCATGAGCACTCTGTTTCTGCCGGATCTCCAGTACCACTTCCATGGCATGGACCCCAACTGGGTGGTAAACCACGCCTATAATCTTGCGTCCTATATTCTGCAGCATGATAACCCCATTCAAGATGGGGAAACCGTAGATGGTGTGGAGAAAGGACAGATGAGCCGGGAGATCCAGTGGAAGTGTCAGTATGAGGATGCCATGATCCAGCCGCCCAGAGGAGTGCTGGACATCAATATGGGAGAATTTGCTGCTGGGCAGCGGTAAAATGTGAGTGTGTTTGGGACGGATAGAAATGGATGATAAAACGCATGTGCCGACAAAGCATGTCTGGTATTCACAGGAAGAAAAAATAGTATCGACTCAGCCAAGACCAGGTTATCAAGAGATCGGTTTTGCTTCCCTTGAAGAATGGTTTAATTTCATTCATGACCTGACAAAAGGGGGCTATCGAATTACTTAACACACAAAAGGATAATGTTGCTTAAAAGGAAGACGCCCACCACATAGTTGATGGGCGTCTTTTTTAGTGGATAATGGAACTATATATTCTGGGAATGGTAATTATAATGTCATGTAATGCGATTCGTACAGATCTTGCAAGCGGAAGACAATTATTCCATGATGGTCAATTTTTTGAGCCAGTTTAAGCATTCTTTTTGAGTTAAGAGGCTCACCTTTATCAAGAAGATTGTTGCCTCTCCTTCTACACCATAATATGTAGGCCCAGTGCAGTTCGATTTTGATTGCAAGCCACTTTGCTTTGACTTGTTTCATAGTCCTTCCCTCTTTCTCTCTATTGGGTAGATAGTCTATCTACAAGAAAGACTATACAATAATATTTATGTCGAAAAAGCGCAAAACTTGCCGAAAGCAAAAAAATACCCCGTATCGCTATCTCCTACGATACGGGATATTGTTATTTGGGATGATTAGTCGCATCCTCAGTCATGATATCAAAAAGCCGTTTAATTCGCTGTTGCTCATAAGGAGAAAGGGAAGCGAGTTTTTCTGATATTTCTGTACTGATGATTGTATTTGATACAGTTAGGACATCTACCAGCAGTGTGTTGGCATCGACCTCAAGCGCATTTGCGATTGCAATAAACGTCTCAAACTTAGGAATCTTTGCACCACACTCAATATTGCTCAGATACTTGGGTGTTATATCCACGGCTTGAGCTAACTCGGCTTGTGTAAGTCCTCTGGCTCTCCGCACCTCTTGAATACGCACACCAACTTTGGCTGCCTCCAATTGATCACCTCCTAATAGACAGAGTTTCTGCCTATTAGGAGTATAAAATGTAAAAGCCTTTACGCAAATCCACTATTGGAAAGACTGTCTTTCTATATGTAAGATTTTTTCCGCTACATAATGTGCCTATTGACTATTGTATCTTATAGCCGCGTTCTACAACAGGTAGTACAAAATCCATCATTTCTGTCCTTGTAGCAAATTGTCGTTGTTGTGACAGGTTAATCTCATGAAAAGAAACTACCTGCTGATCATTCTCAATCCAACATACGAATGGTGCCACGGGTTCCATCTCTATCCTCCTTGTCACATCCGCTCTGATAGTACAACTAATATTTCGTTTATTGATCCTTAAAAAATTCGCTCATTGTCATTCCCAGAGAGTCGCAGATTTTTTCGATTGTCGAAACAGCAAGTTGACTACCTCGTTTTTCCGCATTTTTCAAGGTCGAATATGGAACATCACATATTTGTGAGAGCCTGAAAAGCGAGAGGCTTCGCTCGTTTGCCAAATTAATAACTCTACCTATTGTATCCATGAAAACCCCGCCTTTCTACCTGTTGCCTGGCTACTAATACACCATATTGTTATTATAAAACACGACCGACAATCTGAAATGCAGCTTCAGCTCTAATGATTTTAGGTTCATAAGCCTGGTTATAGGAGATCAGAACGGGCTGTGGATGAACACAACCATAACTATCTGTAAATGAATCTGCAGACTCCTCGTCCGGCTCCTGCTCAGAATACATCTTCAAATATCCTTCACCATCATAAATAAAGATACCGACCTCACCCACCGAGAGATGGTCACATTTTTGAACCCAGACAATTTGACCATCATGGTAAACCGGCTCCATACTGTTACCGGAAATACGAATTCCAAATTCAGCTCCCTCTGGAACAGAATTTTCCGGAAAACTGACCATCTCAAAATGACTATCATCTAGGAACTCACCGACACCAGCAGAAACAGGAAGATTACTTACAGGTTTTTCAACATATTTGATGACCGCAGCAGTTTTTGTTGGAGGACGGTATCGTCCTGATGCAATCAAATCATCACGATAAATTCTGACCTTTTCCAAACCTTCCTGATTAAGCAATGGGGCGTAATCTCCGACAAAATAGGACACATCCACATCCAGATCTAATGCATAGCAGATCGCAACCAATTGATATGCATTCGGTAAAGCGCTTCCTTTAGTCCATTTATTGATACCACTTGGGGACACAGAAACGCCAAACCGCTCCAGTAACGAACTGAATTGCGGTAAACTGAGTCCCGCTCTTCTTCTGGCCTCATCAATGCGTTTCCCTATAATATTTTCCATACGCTCATTTGCAGCGTCGTAGATAGATTCAGTGGAATAAAAAGATACAACTTTGGTCTTTTTTTTCTCCATCACTATCACATCCTCTCTCTCTAAGTATCTTCAGTATATAGGGGAAAACACTTCCTGTCAAGCAAAAACGGATTATTAGTCTACAAATGCGACATTGACACGGACTAATAATCCGTATAAGATGAAGATACGTTATTAAGGCGGTGATCGAGAATGAGTGATACGCGGTGTATTTTGCATAGTGATATGAACTCATATTACGCCTCAGTCGAAATGATGTTGAATCCTGCACTGAAAGGAAAGCCGGTGGCAGTTTGTGGATCAACCGAGGATAGACATGGCATTGTACTAGCAAAATCAGATCTCGCAAAAAAGGCTGGTGTTCAAACTGGGATGGTGAACTTTGAGGCTCGCCGCCTCTGCCCAGGTCTGATTATCGTTCCTCCACAGTATGATCAGTACCTCAAATATACCAAGCTGGCCCACCAAATATATGGTCGATACACAGACCTGGTTGAACCTTTTGGGATGGACGAATGCTGGTTGGATGTTACTGGCTCTACTATGTTTGGTGGCCCACTCGAGATTGCCGAGTCCATACGGAAAACCATTAAAGAAGAGTTGGGATTGACTGTCAGTATAGGTGTTTCATTCAATAAAATCTTTGCAAAACTTGGATCTGACATGAAAAAGCCTGATGCTATAACAAAAATCAGTAAGGACGAGTATCGAGACAAGGTATGGCCGTTAGATGTCGGTGAACTCCTATATGTCGGTGTGGCGACTAAAGCAAAACTTGCAAGGTATGGCATTAAGACCATTGGAGATCTGGCTACTATTTCACCAGAAGCCCTCCAAAATATTCTTGGAATCAACGGTTTGAAACTCTGGAACTACGCTAACGGAACTGACCATTCTCGTGTTATGCCCCAGGACTTCGTCAGCCCCATCAAGTCAATTGGTCATGGAGTAACATGCACAGCAGATCTAGATAATCCTGACGAGGTGTTTCATGTAATGTTGGAACTGAGTCAGGATGTCGGTCACCGGCTCCGGATTCACGGCATGATAGCTTGCGGTGTTCAGATTCTAATTAGAGACAGTGAGCTATCCTATTCTCAGTATCAATGCAAGATACCAACTCGAACTCAATTGCCTTGTGAGATCGCGAAAGCCGGTTTCCAGCTATTCTTGGAGAAGCATCATTGGCGTGGGCCTATCCGAGCGGTCACCATTAGAGGAATTGATTTATTGCCTGCAAAGTCCCCCGAGCAGTTATCACTAATGACGGATTATAAACAGCGAGATCGTCGCATCCGCTTGGAAGACGCAATCGAAGAGATCAGAACACGCTTTGGTAAACAAGCCATTTCTTATGCCTGTCTTATGGGTATGTCAAAGATACCAGGAGATAACCGTGATCTTGTAACTCTTCCGGGTCTCATGTATCAATGAAGAGGATATTATCATGGATATGAAGTTTCACAAGGTATTGGTCCAGGTAATGGTGCTCGTGGCCACTGACGGCACCAAGACACCACTCTCACTCATTTTTGAAGACGGGAAAAAGTACTGCATAGACCGAGTGTGTGACAGGCGGAGGGCTGCAGCTACAAAAGTTGGAGGAACTGGTATCCGATACACTATTTCTGTTTTAGGTAGACAGACATATCTATTTGAAGATGAAAATCAGTGGTTTGTTGAGGCAAAGAACCTGCATGTGTAATGCTTCGGAGGAATAGCAGATGCGGTACCTATCACGCGTTGACCTTGAAATGATTGGCCTGCGTATTATCTCTGCCTATAAGCGGCTTCCCGCCGTGACAGATGCACCACTTGAAAGAGTAGACATTGATTATCTAATGCAATCGCTCTTGGGGTTGCGGATTGATTATCGCCACCTATCTCCATACAGGGACAAACTCGGCTTAACCTCAATGTCTGAAATTGGTATTGAAGTCTTTCCATCGGCAGCAGCCAAAGAGGAAGATTCATTCTATATGCTGGACGGAAAAACCATTCTTATTGAGGAAGACCTAATCCGCGAAGGCAGCAACATTGGCAGGAGAAATTATACTGTTTCTCATGAGGGGTGCCATCATATCCTAAAAAGGCTTTTCCCGCGCGATTATGGGGTCCAGACTAAGAACAGAACTGTACATTGCTACTATCGTCGCAAACGAAGCTCATATGACTGGGAAGAATGGCAGGTTGAAACACTCGCTGGTATTGTTTTATTGCCTCAAGAATGCCTCACAAGAAACATGGTTCGATTTGGTCTTGGAAGCCAAATGAGACTACTTAACCGGGTCTTTGCACCGGTAGAATATCAGCGATTTGTTGATATGGCTTGTTTTATGGGTGTGTCAAAAATGGCGCTTTCCATTAGGATGACTCAGTTAGGACTTATTAGACGGAATGATCTTACAGATCCCTATGCTCTAGTGAGGATCGAGAAAGATACTGAGGAGGATTAACACAATGAGTCCATCTCCCTATGAAATCAAAATTGTGAAGCAATGCCCTTTATGTGGATGGAGAATCTTTGACAAAGTAACACCTACGACTGGTATCATTGAGATCAAATGCCCCAGTTGCAGGCAGGTAGTTCAAATTGATTTGAGTTACCGGATCTCCAGGCCATCTATCCGCTCAATTCGTAATCACATCGCCTAAATCTGAGAAAGAAGGCTCTTGACAAAAATACAACAGAATAAAGGAACTGACTGCACCGAGCCACGGGTCCTTAGACACTGTCTATGAGTCACCAAATTGCCGGGCGTTGGAATAATAGGTAACTACGACGGTTACCTCTTGTTCCAATGCTCGGTTTTTTTATTGCTGTTGCCGCCTAAAAGGAGGCAGCAATGGTCAATCACTGGTGGCAACCATATATTGCTAAATATCCGTAATCTCCGAATTTTTGATTCTCAAAAATTCAAAAATTCTAAGGAGATTACAGATATGGCCTATAAATATCTGATTTGGAAACAGCCAGCATGCTCCACAAATCACGTTGAGTGGACTGAACTTTCTTGTAGAGAATTCTTCGACCTTTTGAAAAGTGCGGAGGGCAAAAATCGCTACTTTGTAATGTTAAACAACGACATCTGTCCGGAGGCTGATGTGATTTTCATTGAGGCCACAAAAGAGCAGTACCAAGATTGGTACGCAGATTTCTACCGCCATCGCTATCTGTCCAGGTTCAGCAGCAAGCACGAAATGGTCTCTCTGGACGCCGGGCGATATAACGAGAAAGACCAACTACTCCATGATATAGTAGCGGACTCCAGGGTTGATGTTGAAGGTACAGCTTCCAAAAACATAATGATTAAAATGCTTCCCTACGCTATTGCCACACTGAGCGACAACTGCAAAGAAGCGATCATACTTAAGTATTTCCAATATCAAGGTCTATCTGACCGAGAAATCGCACAACTCCACGGGATAAATGCCAAGGTTTTTGAGAAGCGTAGAGAACGCGCACTAAGTGCTCTCAAAAATTTTTTCAAAAATTGATGTCGGAAAAATCAAAAAAAGTACCCAATAAGGAGTGAGAGGACAAGCTCCGCCATTACATTGGCGGTTTCTGTCTTTGATGAGCAGCGGAAGATGTTGCTCTTTTGCTCTTTGAAAAAAGAATATCCGGTAACGGGATACGTCCGCTGACGAGAGGCCTTTCGGGAGAGAGGCTAAGCGACGCTGGAGGATGCGCGATGACCACCTGTGCAGGAAATACTCCTGCATCAACGACGGCCAAATAAGGTGCAGAGCGGGTCCATCTGTCCACAAAACAGCCTGTGGCGGGCTGTTTCGCATTGTGACCATTGATTTAATCGGTCCGACCCTCGCCAGCAATCTAATAATGATACTCCTGCCTAGCCACAGTCTAAAGCAATGGGGGCAGCTCGGAGAGATCCTCGGAGGGGTTTGATTCCCGTGACGCGCGCCCGCGCGGTCCGTCAGTTACCGCCCATGCCTGGGGAAGTAGTGTCAAATACAGGCAATAAAAAGGCCACAACGGTCTTAATGTCAGAAGCAATGGGGGTCGTCCTCCCGGTGATTCTAGCAAATCGTCTCAACCAAATGGACGGCCCCTATTTTTGTGATATTAATTCCGAACATCCAGTATTTTCAAAATTCTCTACAAAAGGAGGGTATCATGAGACAGCAAAGCGATAGTTCCCCGACAGATGCACAGTGGCACTCACTTATTGATGCCATCATTGTTTCAGCCATTGCAAATTACCGACGTTTAACAAATAAAATGCGTCGGGGAATGACACTTACACAGAGCGAAGAATATGAGTTATTTGAGATCAGATCATTCTTCGCCAGCGATTGGTTTGACTGGTTATGCCCTCTAAATGGAGCAGATCTCCTGACTCGTCTTAATGAAGAAACCACATTCATCAGAACAAACTCTATTTTGCCATAGGCCACTATCGGAGAAAGGAAAACTATGCTCTCAGAAAAACAATCCAAAAGCGCCAACTACTTGTGCATTCTTTCTGTACTGAAAGGAATGCATGCTAACGGTACCATCTCAAATAAAGAGTACGAACGAGCCAAAAGATATTATCGGAAATTGACTGGCGCGGATATTATACTGGCGGACTGAACTTTATGAATTATCTTTCTCTGTTTTCTCGTTTTACCCTAGCTATTTGAAAATCTTTGAGTATAATGTCTGTTAATACATGATAGAGTGCAGGAGGGAATCGACGTGGGCAAAGCAAGACTTATCTCCCCAATTTCGAAGCAAGGCTTACAGCGCCTGCGGGTTGCAGCTTACTGCAGAGTTTCGACCAGTTCTGCCGACCAATTGAATTCGTATAGCACACAGATCAGGGCCTATACGAAGCTTATCAGCAGCCGACCAGATTGGGAGTTAGTTGAGATCTTTGCCGATGAGGGAATTAGCGGTATGAAGGCCGATACCAGGCCGGAGTTCCAACGAATGATAAAGCTCTGCGAATTACGGCAGATTGACCTTATCATTACGAAGTCCGTTGCACGATTCGCCCGAAATGTAAAAGAGGCTCTTGAGTATGTGCGAAAACTGAAGTTGCTTGGTGTCGGCATTCAATTTGAAAAAGAAGGCATCAACACACTGGCCTTGGGTGATGAGATGCTCCTCAACACCTTTGCTGCTATCGCTCAAGAGGAGTCCAAATCTATCTCGCAAAACCTAAGACTATCGATTGTAAAGCGCATGGAAATGGGTGAGTATGTAGATAGTAACGCGCCCTATGGATTCCGCCTTACAGATAAAGAGCTGAAAGTGTACGAACCGGAAGCTAATGTGGTTCGCTGGATCTTTGATATGTATCTCCAGGGATGGTCAACCAGTGAACTTGCCCGGTACCTTACAGAGCATGTCGTTCCTACTAAGTCCGGGAAATCAAAATGGACTCCCAGTAGGATCATGTATATCTTAACCAACGAGCGATATATTGGTGATTGCAAATACCAAAAGAAATATCGAGAAAAAACTGTCCCCTTCAAGCAGCATAGAAATTGTGGACAGGAAGACATGTTCTATGCCAAAGGCACTCATGAACCATTATTGGAGCGTGAGGTTTTCGAAAATGTTCAAGCCCTGCTGAAGAAGCGTCTCCAGCGGTTTGGCAAACCCAATGATCATATTACATATCCACTTACGAGCCGCATTCGGTGTTCCGAATGCGGCTCTTCATATCGCCGGAAAATACGAGGCGGGGTTATCAAATGGGCCTGTGCGCTACACACCCATGACTCACATGCCTGCCCCTCCTCCTACTATACTGAGGCCCGGATTTACGACTCACTGGTCTCAATGATCAATAAGCTGCGTTTTGATGAAGCCGACATTCTTGGACAAGTAATTAGCAAGTTGGAAGAAGCCTCTCTTGCCTATAAGCGCAACAATCGTGCTGCCAGCCAACTAAGTCAAAGTATAGCTGAGATAAATGCCAAAATCCTTATGTTAGATCAGCTGCGCTCCAAAGGTTACTTAGATCCCGATATACATCAAGCACAAGTTATTGACTTGCGGAATCAGCTGGCCAAAGCAAAGGCCGCTCGAATCAGTAGTTTTGAAACAAAAATTATTGAAACCTTAGAGAGCGTCAAAAGGCTAAAGTCCAAGATTGATGAGATTGAAGCTCCGCTGGAAACCTTCGATGAGACAAATTTGCTGGATATCATTGAGGAGATCCAGATCAACAAACTGGGTGAAATGACAGTAACAGTGCTTGGTGGGCTGCAATTCAAAGAACAGCTGTAGGAGAAATCAGAATGAAGAAAACCAGATTCATCCCATATGGCTATACCATGCGTGATGGCCGTGCAGTAATCCAACACGAGGAAGCAAATATTATTCGCCACATCTTCTCAAGCTATGTTAATGGTTCCTCGCTAAATGAAATCGCTGCAGAACTTACAAGCCTTAAGATTCCATATACAGAACGAACCACGGTGTGGGATAAGGCAAGGGTAGCGCGGATCATCGACAACTCCAGATACATAGGTTCCGATGAGTTCGAACCGATTATTGAAGAGGAAATCTTCGAGGAGGCTGCTGCCGCCAAGATTGCCCGTCAGAGAAATCGTGCTGGCAAAGACAGCGAGGCCATTGCCTTACTGCGAGATCATGTAATATGTGGCAAGTGTGGGCATCCTATGGCAAGACGCATCAATTCTAAATATAAGCCCCCAGAAAGCTGGACTTGTACAAACGACGAATGCGGGTTTCGGGTCCGAATTAGCGACGCCGAACTGCTCACGAAAATCAATCTACTGATAAATCGGATAATCATAAACACTGATCTGCTGATTCCAAAGAAACGACAGAAACCAGCAGATTCACCTATCGTCATAAGTCTTCAGGAAGAGATCGATGAAGAGCTGAAAAGAGATGAACCAAGTGATGCCTTCATCGTTAGCAAAATCCGAGATATCGCCTCACAATTGTATGCGGAGTCTTCCGCCACAACCATCATTGCTGCCCAAATTGCCAAAAAGAGAGCAATGCTGATGCAACCGGAAGATTACTTCAGTTGTACCAACTTCTCAGACTTAATTGAGGCTGTGATCTTAGAAGAGACAGGCCAAATCACACTTAAAACTAAAGCAAGAACCAATATCAGCGAAGGAGATTCTGATTATGGAAGTGACTAAAATACCCAAAAAACGGATCCATATGATTGAGCCTAAACACCCAATTGTGGATAAGGGCAAGTATGAGCAACTTAGAGTTGCAGCCTATTGCCGAGTCTCTACAGGCAGCGAAGAACAGCTCACATCATATAAGACGCAGATGAAAGTCTACACTGAAATGATAGCCGCGAAGAAAGAATGGTCTTTCGCCGGTATGTATGCAGACGAGGGCATCTCTGGTACTCGAGCTGACAAACGTCCAGAATTCAAGCGACTTATCAATGACTGTTTAGCCGGAAAGATTGATTACATCATCACCAAATCAGTATCCCGGTTTGCCAGAAACACCGTCGATTGCCTAGATGCAGTGCGCATGTTGAAAGGCCGTGGCATCGGCGTTTACTTCGAGGAGCAGAATATTGATACCTTGAAAAGTGACAGTGAGCTGTACCTGGTCATCTATGCTGGCTTCGCACAATCTGAATCTGAGAGCATAAGTAAAAACATCATCTGGACCTTCCGTAAAAACTTTGAGAACGGAAAAGGCATCTTCATCTATAAGAAGCTCCTGGGCTATCAACGTGGTGAAGATGGAACACCTGAAATCGTTCCATATGAGGCCGAAATTGTCGAACGGATCTATAACATGTTCCTTTCCGGTCAGCCTGTCAATGTAATTTCTCAGACCCTAAGATCTGAAAATATCCAGATCCCCGGTAAGAGCTTCACTTTCAGTAAAGCCATGATCTTAGGGATTCTCAGAAATGAAAAATACTGTGGCGACTGCATTCTGCAAAAGACTGTAACCATTGACTGTATCTCAAAGACTCGAAAAGCAAACGAAGGCGAAGCCCCGATGTACATCGTCGAAAACAATCATCCCGCAATCATAAGTAGGGAACTCTTTAACCGGACTCAGGAGGAACTCAGTCGCAGAAATGTAATGACACCCAAGTCCAAGAAAAGTTGTATCACAGCCTCTGGTAAATACAGCAAATATGCCTTGACCGAGGTCCTGAAATGCGCAGAGTGTGGTAGCCGATATCGTCGATGCACCTGGACATCTCACGGGCACCGAAGAATTGTGTGGCGATGCATTAACCGCCTAGACTATGGTAAAAAGTACTGTCCGGACTCAATCACTGTATCGGAAACCGCTCTACAAGAGGCTATTGTACGGGCATTAAATCACTTCAATGCAGAGAACAAGGCCACATACCTGTCTCTGATGAAAGCTACTATCGGTGAAGCCATCGGTTTAAATGGCGGATCCGAAGAAATTGACCTGCTTAATCGCCGAATCGACTCACTGAACAAAAAAATGATGAGCATGGTCAATGAGGCCATACAAAACGGCGTAGACCTTGAGAGCAATGAAGATGAGTTCAAGGAGATATCTGAGGGAATCGAACAGTTGAAGCGCCGCATCACCGCAATTCAAGAAAGCCAAAATGAAGATAGCAGCGTAGCCGACCGCTTAGCGCACATCCAAGAAATCATAGATCAGCGGGAGGAAGCCAAGGATCAGTATGATGATTCAATCGTCAGACAGATGATTGAATGCATCAAGGTACACAAAGATGGTAAACTCACTATCATCTTCGGTGGGGGGTATGAAGTAGAGGAGTACATTGAGTAGAAAGGCCCCTCGAATAGCCCCATCTAATCGTCCGGAATATGAAAATATTCTATAATCCCATTATGTCGGATGCTCAAGCAAGTCAGACATATCTATTGAGAAAGAAGGTAGCACCATGAAATGCTGCATCTACTGCCGAATAGCAGGCGAAGCAACCGACTCCAACCAATTGGCAATGGAAATTCAAGCTGCTTCCCTCCGCGATGCTGCTCAGAAGCTTGGTTTGGAAGTCGTCGATGAACGGCACTATTATGAAAATGGAAACGACCCCAATCGCGAGAGCATTTCCCGACTGATTGTAGATGCTGTGGCTGGCAAAATCGACTGTGTTCTGGTCAAGTCACCCGGCAAGCTGGCTCGAGACGCAATCTGCTTGGAGGAAATAGCAAAGGCCTTTCAGAAATCCGGTCTTACTGTGTATACCCCAGAAGGGAAAGCGCAGATTGCCCCACTATACTTCCTTGCTTACGCTCGGGTTGCTTCCCTCTCACAAGTTATCGGTGAGCAGGAAATGACCGATGCCATCCAGGCTCTCGAAGGAAAGGGGTTTAGTACGCAAGAGGCAACGACACTCCTCTCACAATGGTATAACGAAATGTCGGCGAGCGGTGAGCACAAGCCTCTTAATTGGTTCCTTGAAAACGTGCTACCCAAAGAAGCCTCCGAGATTTCTGGCATGCAGCTTTCCTAATCTGAAGTTGAAAAATACCGGCCACATAACTACGAGGTGTTGATAAGCTCCTGGAAATAAGGTTGAATTTGGTGGGCAAGATTGATGTTTAAAGGACTAGAATCTCTCTGTCACATTATCGTAAATATGGGACCATCGTATAAACAAATCTCACTGTTTTTCTTTGCTTCGCAGCCACGGTAATAAGCCTATTGTGCTTTCTATCTGGCTGTGATATTCTTTTTGTAGATACTTCTTCAACTACAAAGGAAAGGTGAAAAGCATGTCTGATTCTGGAACTAAGCGTACCCGCCGTACAACCGAAGAACGTGTAGCCGAAATCGACGCCAAGATCGAAAATATTAACCAGAGCATTGCTGATTTGGAATCAAAAAAGCAGGCAGCAATAGCCTCTTTTGATGATAAAGTGGCTGCAGCTGAAAAGCGGATCAAGAGCCTGGAAGCAAAGAAATCAGAAATTCTTGCACCAAAGCCGCCACGCAAACCCCGTAAAACTAAGAAGCAGAAAATCCAAGAGATCCTGAAGGAAGCTCAGAAAAAGGGTTTGAAGCCTGAAGAAATTGCAGAGCGGCTTGGTATCTCGATTCAAGAGTAATCTCAGCTATGAGGTGTAGTCATCATGTCTCACGACATTCTGATATGTAGAATTGATGAGCCGATCTACGCAAAAGTGTATGAAGTCAGTGGACGGCCCCTTAATGGTCATGAAGTGAAAATCTATGCCGAGTGCGAAAAAAACATAGATTCTACTGGACAGAACGACTATTACTTCTTGTCGTTATTCTTCTCCGTGGATGACTATGGTATGCGGGATTATATAATTGGTGTGCCATTCGGCAAGTCGGATATGTCACAAAAAGAAATCGATAATGAGGTAACCAAGTGGATCACCAAGACGGCACTTGATGAGTTGCCTATAGATATCAACATGTACCTCAAAAAAGAGGAGCTTTTCGAAGCCTGGCAAAATGAACATTACCACCAATAGGTAGGTAACTTCTCTGCCGATATTACAACCATTTTTTGTAGGAAACTGCGTATCTATTTTGGATGGACACTGATTTCGAGGCCACTAACCAGAACATCATGAATTCCCCCTGCTTGACCTCCTTTTAGTTGTACAAAAAACCGCGAAACCCTTGAAAACACTGAGTTTTAAGCTGTATCTTTTTTGGGCGGACAAGCCATGCCGGAGCAAATGTCAAAATGTTTGCTCCGACTTTTTTGTTGGCCTGTTGCAAAATAGATGTTTGAAAAATAGGTCCAAAGAAAGAGTGAGTGAGAACCGCCGCTGCGGCGGTTCTCACTCACTCTTTTCATACACAAATTTTTCCTTTGGGCCGGAAAACCGTATTTTGCAACAGGCCCTTTATCGCTTCGGTGTTTCAAATACCCGGGGCAAGGTCAATTTACGCCTTCCGGGCCGCCAGCAACTGCTTCCCGTAGTTGGAACTGCCGTTGCGGCGGTCAAAGCGTGCGCCGATCTCCTCTGCCCGGCTCCAGAACCATTGGGTCAGGGCAACACAGTCATACACGCCGTTTTCAGGGCAGTCTGTGAAGCCGGGAACAGGGGGGAGCTTGATTTCCGTATGTTCCGCACTGTATGCCTGACAGAAGCTGGCCGCCCCCAGATAGAAATAGAACAGCAGATCCTGATCCCAGAAGTTGGCCGTCCAGGGCAGGGCCTTCTTCAGCAGCTTCGATCCGTCCTTCCAATCGCCGGAGGCTCCCTTCATCCGCAGCAGGGCGCCCACCCGGCGCAGATCCGCTGTAGCTTTGATGGGCTGGATCACCATGGCGGCGGAAAAATGCTCCGCCTCCCGGAGATCGTTCCGCGTCAGCGCGTCATCGGTGAGGATGGACAGGAGCTTCCAGGGCTGCTCCTCACAGAACTCCTGCTTTTCCAAAAGCTCCTCCACCAGGACGACAGCCTCCGTCCTGCGGCCCAGGGCCAGCAGGTATTCCGCCATTGCGCCCGTCTCACACACCGCGCAGTCGGACACATCATCCCGCTCAGCCGCCCGGAACCGGTCCAGATGCTCCTCCAGCCAGTCTGCCACGGCCACAAACTCCCGGCAGAGCTCCACCCGCTGGGGCGAATGTGGAAGTTCCCGGTACTGCTCCTGCAATTTGCTCAGCTTCTCATACTCCCATACAGATCCAGAAGCTGGGTGAGCTGCGCGTCTGTGAGGGCCCCGCAGGAAAACCTTTCCTCCGTCAGGGGGCCGGACAGCTTGTCCAGCAGATCCTCCCGGAATCAGACCCCATAGGACAGCGGGCCGAAGGAAAAGCTATCCCCTCGCCCATAGAGAAACCGCCGCTCCGTCCCGTTGGCGCAGACCAGATAGATCTCCTGGCCGCCGCGCTCCCCGGCGCTGGCGATCTGCTCTGTGACAGACTGCTCATATCTCCATCGGTGAAGCCCATCCTTAATGGATACCAGCGCCTCATCCTTTCGGTAGAGCACGCCGTCCACGGTTAGGGTACCGGCCTCTTGATCCCATTCGCCCAGGGGTTCCTGCCTGCTGTCCTGGCGCCCGCCCAGCAGAAACAGAAAGACCAGAGGGACGGAACAAATAAAAATCGTTTGTTTTTTTATATCATTCTATCATTTTAGAGGAAATCTCTCGTTTTCTGTTCCGGCCTGCCCTTTGACGCAGCACTCCGGTCAGCCAAAGGAAGCCGGAAACAACAGGTCTTAGAACAGCAGACGGAAGCCCCGTGTCATGTTCTCCCAGGTGTGTACATCGGCTGTACACACGCCGCCGATCAAGAGGATGAACAGGAGCGCGCCTGCGATAAAGAGCAGGATCCGAAGCTTGGACGCCCGCTCAGCGTATGTATGATCCTGAGCGCGAAACAGATCCCGGACCAGCAGGCCGCGGCCAATGACCATCACCAGAATTCCGCCGTACATCACCACGTAGAACAGAAGATTGGTCCAAAACAGAAGCGCGCCATAGGCGTCCGCCGGGAATTGGAGCGCCTCCAGCAGCTCCGCCTTCTCCCGGAAATGCTCCGCCATAACGATAGAGGCCAGGAAGCCCAGGACCGCAGCGAGGCTGCAAAAGAAGGCGGGAAGGCCGCTTAGAGTCTTTTTCAGCGCCTGCCTGGCGGCGCGGTCCCGCCGGGACTGTTCTCCGGCGGCGTCTCTGACCATCTGCATCCTGGACTTCAGGAACAGGATCTTCCGCCCGATCTCCTCCGCCTGGGCCTGACTTACCTCTAGAGAACAGGTCACGGTATGTAAGACGTTCCCTTCCGGGCTTAAAATGTCCAGCTGGGTTTTTGCCCTGCCATTTTGACCGATGCTGACGCCACCGATCTCCGGGTAGGGGATACAGGCAAAGCCCTGCTTGCGCCGGAACTGGAGCTGATAGACCAGGAGGAAGTCGCTGGTAAAATACAGGTCATTGATCCGGTCCCCGGTTTGCAGGTCCTGGTCCAAGCGCTCCCGTACATAACCGGGAAGACTGCGCAGACGGCGGCTCGCCCGCTGGACCTGGATGACATAGCGAATTACGCCCACCGCACACGCGCCACCAATTCGTCCCCACCGCTCAGGAGACCATGGAACTGGTACAAAAGGGCGCTCAGCAGGAGCCCAAACACCGCGACTCGCGCCAAGGGATAGAAGCGTAGTTTTTGATAGGCTGTTTTGACCACCCTGATCCCTCATTTCTCTGTTGTTTGACCGCTCCCAGTCTGGGATTTCGCACATAGAATTACCGTTGGCCGGACCTCTGCTGTCTGTCGGGGTGACGAGGGGATCTGCTCGATAAACTGGAAGCTGTCGGATCGAATTTTAGTCTAATTCAGCCCGACTAAATAAGTCTAAAATAAAAGTCTTATCCTCACAGGCTTTTTTGAAACGAAGCATAAAATCTGTCAGCACATCTTTATCTTTTGAATCGACACAGAATATGCTGCCCTCTGGGTCAAAAACTATTTTTTCTTGCAAATCCGAACACTGTTCGTCCAAAAACACTTATGCTAAACTTCTCCAATCATAACCGCTTCCTTCAAAGCCTTCATCTTCACGAGTATCAAAAATCTCTTGCAGATACTCTCCCGCATTTAGGAAGACAGAAGCACTTTCTTCATGCTCGACCCAGAAAAACGGTGCAATTTCTTTTTCAAATTCTTTTGTGATTTTCATATCTTTGTACTCCTTTCAAATTTTGATTTGTCATTTCCCCTTGAAACAGCAGACGCTCCCCCTCAGGCCGGGGATAGAAATGCAGCTGCATAGCTCCGGCACTCTGCCCCTGAATTATGGGGTCATAGGCGGGACACACAGGTCCTCCCGGTATTCGCTCCGTTCGGCCAGGGCGTCAAAGTCCAGGCCGGAGATAAGCGCACGGCACCGCTCCCGGTCCTCGCTCTGGTCGGAGAGGGCGGGCACGCCCTCGTCTGTCAGACCGGCGTCATAGCCAAAGGACCAGATGCTGCGCTCGGCCTGCAAGCTGGTGGAGCCCTCATAAGAGAAATAGGAGATGGACACATTATGCCTGCGGTCCTCCTGCCAACTCATGCCGAATCCGTCGTAGCTTCCGTCCTCGTCCAGAAGTATAACTCAGCGAACCGGATCTCCTGTCCATCCGCCAGCTTTATGTTAGGGTATGCTGCTTTCAGCAAATAGGGCTGCGGATGTATTGGTAGGTCAGCTCTGGGTCATCTCGTTCCAACAGTTGTCGGACGATGTTCCATCGATCTTCCGCGTATGCTTCAAACCCCAGATCCTCCCACGCTATATCCCGGTAAGTAATGTGGTCGTTGTCATAGTAGCTGCAATAAAGGCGGCCTTTGTGCCAGAGATAATCTTCACCGGATCCTTCTGCCGCAAACACCTTGTATTCCTCTGTCTTATAGACATCATAATCGAAATCGCTCACATCTTCGCTGAGGATAAACGGCCGAATCTGGATGATGTATCCGCTCTGATCCATAAATTCCTGCTGTTCCATATCAGCGGAGAGCTTCTCATAGACTGCCTGGGCCTGTTCGACGGGATCCGGGACAGCATTACCTGGGCGTTTGACTCCGCCAAAGAGGGAGTATCCGGGTTTTTCGACTGGATCGGGGACAAGCTGAATGGCCTGGCGGATGAGATCGCCCTGTCCGGGGCGCGGGACACCGACCAGGCGAAGGAGGGCCTTGGTGCAGCAGGCCAGTTTGCGGTGGATGCCGGGACAGCACTGGCCCAGATGGCTGGGGATATTGCCCTTGGGACGGTATCCGGTGGCTCAGCCATGATCCCAATGGCGGTCCGCAGTTACGGCGGTAGTTCCCAGAAGGCACGGCTGGAGGGGGCGAGCGACGACCGGGCGGCGCTCTATGGACTGGCAAGCGCTGCGCTTGAGACCGGGACAGAACTGCTGGGCAACGTGGGCCGGATCAGTTCCAAGTTCTTCGGCGGCGGCGCGGTGGACGATGTTGTGGAGGGGATGGTCCGTGCGCTGGAGCGCAAGGGCGGCGGGAAGCTGAGCCGGGCGCTTTTGAATCGGGCGGGCACTGCGGCGGCAGGTTTTGTGACAGAGGGCGCGGAGGAGGCGCTGTCCGCGATCATCGATCCCTTCCTTCGCCGTGCGATCTACTCTGATGATCCGCTGGACGCCGGGGAGATCCTGGGCGACGCCCTGTATGATTTTGCCGTCGGCGGCGCGGTGGGCGGCATTGCAGGCGGGATCGGCGGGACAGACACCACAAGAGGGCTGAGGAGCGCGGAGCGGAACGCAGACGCGGCCATTGACCGGGCCTACGACGCAATGGGAAGCTCTGGCCCCTGGTCCCCCACGGCGGCAGAGGCGGTGAGAGAGGCCAACGGCCTGCTGGAGCAGGCGGCACGGGCGGCGGCGGAAACGGGCGGGATCTCCGGCAAGGCGGCGGACCGGATCCTGAGGGACGAGAGCGCTCTGGAGCAGCTGCGGCAGCAGACGGGGCTGGAGCTTTCCGACGACATGACCCAGTCAGAGCGCAGGGCGGCGGTGAAGCAGGCGGCGAGCCGACTTGCTGTCCTCCAGAAGGAGCAGGGACAGGCGGGCGTCCGGGCCGTGGAGGGCGAGAAAGATCCTGCCTATAAGGAACGGCGGGCCGATGGGGACATCGGCCCCTACGGAGTGGAGAACAGGACCGCCGGAGGAGAGAAACAGACTGCGGCCAAGCGGGCGTATGACGCCAAACGGGTCCGGGATGGGGCGCGCGCCTTCGGCGAGAGCGGGGCGAAAGCGCTGGCGGCCGCCTATGATGGCAGGACGGATGCGGAAAGCTACTATGGCGGATTCGCCGCCTACTATCAAGCAGGCATTTCCAACATGGACATGAGAAAGGTGCGCAGTGAGTACGGCGCACAGCTCAGCGAGGCGCAGAAATACGCGGCCTATGTCGCAGGACAGAACGATGCGATCCTCTCCATCCAAAGGGAGAGGCAGGCTGCGCCCTACGCCAAGAGCGCCGGGAGCGACAGCGGCCTGGTCTACGACGACTTTGTGCGGCAGGCTGTGGAGAGCGGACGCGCCATAGAGGATGTGAACGGCGAGACGAGGTCGTACCTCACCGCAGAGACGGCGGCCAAGATCAACAGCGCGGCAAAGTCCCTGGGCGTGCGGGTGCAATTCGTGGACAGCGTGCGCGGCGGCACCGCCAACGCACAGATCAGCGGCAGCACGGTACTGGTGGAGCGCAACAACCCCAACCCGGTCATGGCTGTTGTTGGACATGAAATGACCCACCGGATGCAGGAGCTTGCCCCAGCAGAGTACCGGGAGTTCCGGGATATTATCGCCCAGGAAGAGCAGAGCAGCGTCCAGAGACGCGTTGACGCCTATGCTGCCCAGGGTGTAGCGCTGACCTACGAGCAGGCCATGGACGAGGTGGCGGCGGACTACGCAGGGCGCATGATTGACGACGGGAAGGTGCTGGACGACTTCATTGAAAAGCACCGGGATGACCGCACCTTGCTGGAGAAGGTGCGGGACGCTATCCGGGCCATCGTCCGCAAGCTGACCGGGGCGGAGAAGAAGCAGGCTCAGACCGCTGAGGGCAAGCTGACGGCGGCCCTGGAGGCTGCGGCGAGGCGGGCGGAGACCTTGCAGAAGCGGCAGGGCGATGGTACAATGGATACCACCAGATATTCTTTGAAGGGGGACGGGACAAATGGAGCAGACAGCCAAGAGAGACAGTTCCCAGAAGGGGCCGGACCAGAAGAAGCGGTTCGTCGATTTTATGCAGAAGCTGAAGGACGAGGGCAAACTGTTAGAGTATTTCAAAGAAACGGACAGACTGGCAGAGGAACAAGATCCAGACTCAGACTGGGACGTTTTACTGAAGTAACAGCGGACGAAGCCACCGAGACGGCAGCGCAAACGAAGGCTGAACTAAAGGCACTTGGCATCCCTGCTTTCATCCATGCCGGCGACCTTGAAGTGATGAACAAAAATGGCGAGATTTTGTGCGCAGCTGAGGACTCAGCGACTATCAACCATGCAGCGGTTGGGATCACAAATGAAATTAAAATTGCACCAAAAGAAACAGCCGGGCACGAGGCGTATCATTTTTGGAAGGGGTCTAGCTTCCGCCAGAGCTATTCTGACCTTGTGTATAGCGGAATTAAGTGGAACAGCCCGGAATTTTTTGACCTCTATGACCACATCAATAAAAACTACTTTGATAATGACTACGACATGGACAATCCGAAGCAACGTCGGGTCTTTAATGAGGAATTGGTCGCCTATATCTCTGGCCGGCTCCATAACGGCGAGGACCTGTCTGGGCTCCTAGGGAATCCTGCAGCGGTGCAATCGGCATGGGAGACCCTGGTAGAGGAGAACCGGGGCAAGACCCGGTTTTCTCTGAAAGCTCCGGTGGAGGAGCAGGGCACGCTGGTGGCCCTCCACAACCTGACGGAGGAGAAGCTGTGGGGAGACCTTCGGCTGGGTGGATTCCCCATGCCCTCCATCGCTGTTACCCGGACTGACGTGCCCCACACCAATTTCGGAGACATTACGTTGGTCATGGACAAACGGAGTATCGACCCCAAGGCAAACCGCAAGAACACCGTCTACTCCGCCGACGCATGGACGCCGACCTTTCCGCAGGTGGAGTACGCCGCCGACCCGGCGGCAGAGCGCCGCATTTCCGGGCGGCTGCGGGAATTGTCCGGCAAAGTGGACGAGATGTTCAAGCAAGACCTGTATCGCATCACCTATGACATGGAGGACCTTCTGAACCGCTATGGCGGAGAGGATGGGCTGCTGCGTCAGGTCATGGATAACTATGGCCTCAAGGCCGCCTATCTGGAGGACGCAGGGCACCACGTTTCTGCGGCCACGGTCCAGCGCGAAGCGGACAAGGGGTACAGCCAGGACCGGGTAGAAAAGTACCGGGCAATCGTCGAAACCCTGGGGACGGATGACCCGGACGAGATCGGCCACATCCCGCTGAAAGAGCTGCGGGACCGATATGGGGACGAGCTGGAGACTGCGTTCCCCGGCATGACTAAATCTACGTTCCGGCTGAGCGGCATTATCCGCCAGGTACAGGCATACCTCCAGGATCAGGGCGGCGAGCCGGTCTATGAGACGGTCACGGACGCCGCTGCCACGCGCCGGGCTATTGATGACGTGCTGGACCGCGACGGGTATGAGCGGTGGGTCCGGGAACTCTACTCCGGCGTCCAGGCGGACAGCGGCATCTACAACAACAAGGAGCGCTTTACCCCCGCCGGGAACCGGCGCACCTTCCAGCAGACCCACTATCCCGTTACTCTGGAAAACATCGTAAAGGCCATGAAGGGCCAGAATGGCGGAAACACCAAGAACGTCTCTGGCTTTTACGGCGTCAAGAGCCTGCGGGCCGGGACCGCCAAGCGCTTCAAGAGTATTGCGGATATGCACAAGCTGGAGGGGCGGCTGCAAAACCTGACCGAGGAGCAGACAAAGGCCATCCACGATGAACTGGACCGCCGCCTGATGGATATTACTGAGGCTCTTGCCGAGAAATCCCCCAACGGGAAGGGCAGCTTCGACTATTATCTGGCGGACAGCATCGGGAATATGCTGGTGGAGATCGCGGACGGAGAAGTTTACACCATCGACGCTATCATGGGCAAATTCAATGGAGAGTACGGCTTCCATATCGGAAACGAACTGGCAGCCCAGGTCCGCGACCTTCTCTTTGACGTGTCCCAGATGCCGGTGAATATCTTCGAGGCAAAGCCGGAGCGGGCGGTGGGCTTTGATGAAGTCCTGGCCGCTGTACTGCCGGACGATGCCAGCGGCGAACTGCGGGATGCCCTTTCTGGTAGGGGCGTAAATGTCCTTACCTACAAAGCCGGAGACGACGCGGACCGCATTGCCAAGGTCAACGGCGTTGAGGGGGCGAGGTTTTCCAAGAGTGACCGGGAGCTTCTGGACGAGTATGTGGAGCGGTACGGACAGATCCCCAAGGGGGAGCGGCCAGTTCGGGAGGTGCGCATCCCACGCAAAACGGCGGAGGATAAGAAGGTAAGCCAGACCGTCCGGACGATCCTGGAGGCAGGGGCCACGCCGGAGGAACTGGTCCCAAATCTGGAGAAGCTGAAATTTGCTGCCATGAATCTCAAAAAACTGGCTGGTTGGTTGTGGATG
>OGHO01001447.1_pt1 | contig 22811 bp, 14 predicted proteins | sample 1571421 | NCBI WGS metagenome assembly OGHO01 (sample SAMEA2581937, study PRJEB24529) | metagenome | biome: Human gut stool | place: China | collected 2011
AGACGCCTTCTCCACGGTAAGACCCAACCTGATTATTTCCGTACCCTTGATTATCGAAAAGATCATCCGGAAAAAGGTATTCCCGGCACTGGAAAAACCATTGATAAAACTCATGCTTAACCTGCCGTTACTCGACAAGAAAGTGAAAAACTCCATCCGTCAGAAAGTCATTGATGCCTTCGGCGGGAATTTCAAGGAACTCATCGTCGGCGGGGCAGCACTTAACAAAGAGGTAGAAGAATTTCTACACTCGATAAACTTTCCATATACCGTGGGTTACGGTATGACCGAATGTGGCCCAATTCTCTCGTACGCCGGATGGGAAACTTTCAAAAAAGGTTCCTGCGGAAGAGCGGCACCCCGTATGCAACTGAAAATAGATTCACCCGATCCGGCACATATCGTCGGGGAAATCCTAGCCAAAGGAGACAACCTTATGATCGGGTACTACAAGAACGAGGCAGCCACACATGCCGCTTTCACACCCGACGGCTGGCTACGCACGGGAGACCTCGGATTGATTGACGAGGAAGGCAATCTTTTCATCAAGGGACGCAGTAAAAACATGATTCTCGGTCCCAGTGGTCAAAACATCTACCCGGAAGAAATCGAGGATCATCTGAATAACCTTCCCTATGTATGCGAATCCATCGTCGTCGAGAAAGAAGGCAAACTCACCGCCCTTATTTATCCCGACTTCGAGGCCATCAATGCCGACAACAAGAACTCGGACGAGGCTATCGCTGCCATCATGGAAGAAAATCGGAAACAAATAAACGAAACTCTCCCGGCATACAGCCAGATCGCAAAAGTCACGATATACAACGAAGAGTTTGAAAAAACACCAAAAAAGAGTATTAAGCGCTTTTTGTATCAATAGTTTCACCGAAAGCGAAAGTTACAGGTTAACAAGTTACAAGTTATTATTAACCTGTAACTTATTACTATTGAAATAAAACAGCTAGAATTTACGAGACTTACCCTTATCATAACATACAGGATATTTCCCTGCATCAAGATTCCCCGACCTTTACTTGCCTCCCGGTTCTTTTGATTATTTACGGACACGACTTTCCCGGCAAAGAAGGGAGTCACGTCATCAAATATCAAATGTAACAAGTCACTTCCATTGATTTTCTTCTCGTTCTATCACTCCAATCCCACCCACCTATTTTTATCAAACAATCAGATACAATGTATAAGCAATATAAATAACGAACAACACGACTCCTTCCCCCCGCCCGATCTTGAATCCCGTGCGCATGAAAGGCAACAGAAGTAAAGAAGTTCCGAGCATCACCAGCATGTCCGTCCAGTTAATCTGGTTGGTCTCCACGGGTGCAATCGTCGCCGTTAATCCTAAAACAGCCAAAAGATTGAATATATTCGAACCGATCACGTTACCGATAGCAATATCCGTACGTTTTTTCAAGGCAGCCACCACGGAAGTTGCCAGTTCCGGCATACTTGTCCCTGCTGCCACGATCGTCAAACCGATTACCGCCTCGCTCCATCCCAAAGCCTGTGCGATAATCACGGCATTATCAACAAGCAAGCCCGATCCCCATACCAACAAGGCAAACCCCGCAATCACCAACACGACATCCAACATCCAGCTCTTCGTGGGTTTGATTTCCTCGTCCCCTTCAACAGACTCTCCCCGCTTGGCCTTGTACACACAGTAAACCATATAAGCGCATATCCCGGCAAAAAATAATATTCCGGCCCATCTTCCGAAACTCCCGTTATGAAATATCCCCACGAACAGCAACGTGGCCACCAGCATCACGGGCGCATCCAAACGAATCAACCGGGGATTCACTCGCAACGGGTAAATCATAGCCGAAACACCAAGAATAGCGCAAACATTGAATATATTGGATCCCATCACGTTCCCCACGGCAATCCCCGGATTACCTTCCAATGCGGACTGCACACAGACCAACAACTCCGGCGCACTTGTCCCGAAAGCCACCACGGTCAAACCGACAACTAAAGGAGATATTCCAAAACGCACGGCCAAAGACGAACTACCTTTTACCAGGAAATCAGCCCCGAAATAAAGTACAACCAAAGAGGCCACCACGAGAAGTACAGGAATCACCATGAAAATCAAAAATTTAAAGTTAATACATAAAAGTTCACGATCACGAGAACAAATATTCATCGTTATTCGTACTTTTGAAGTTTCAAAAATAACAATAAAATTACACGATCGGTTTTTAACCTTTAGTTTTTAGCTTTTAACTTGAACAATATGTTTAAACAATTCAAGGAACTACTAAATACAGCAAAACACACTCCCAAGCTCGGGGGATTGGAAATATTCAAATACATCGGTCCCGGTCTATTAGTCACCGTGGGCTTCATTGATCCGGGAAACTGGGCCTCCAACCTGGCTGCCGGAGCAGAATTCGGTTATTCACTATTATGGATGGTCACCCTGTCCACGATCATGCTGATCGTGTTGCAGCATAACGTGGCTCACTTGGGGATTGCCTCCGGTCTGTGCCTTTCGGAAGCCGCCAGCGAGTACCTGAAACCCCGGTATGCCAAAGGTATTCTCTACTCGGCTATGCTCGCCTCCATCTCCACCTCTCTAGCCGAAATACTAGGTGGAGCCATTGCCCTGCAAATGTTATTCAACATCCCGATCCGGGCAGGATCAATACTCGTATTAATTTTCGTGGTTATCATGTTGTTCACCAATACCTACCGGGTGATCGAGAAATGGATTATCGCCTTCGTTTCCATCATCGGCTTATCGTTCATCTACGAGCTTTCCCTAGTGGAAATCGATTGGAACACAGCCCTACCCGCATGGGTCACCCCTGCTTTCCCCGAAGGTTCCATGGTTGTTATTATGAGCGTACTCGGGGCCGTGGTCATGCCCCACAATCTATTCCTCCACTCCGAGGTCATCCAAAGCCGTCAGTGGAATATACAAGACGATAAAATCATCAAAAAGCAACTACGCTACGAATATGCCGACACGATCCTCTCCATGGTGATCGGTTGGGCCATCAACAGCGCCATGATTCTACTGGCCGCTGCCGCATTCTTCGGAACCGGAACACCCGTCACGGAACTGGAACAAGCCAATTCCCTGCTGGCGCCGTTACTTGGGAATAATGCCTCCGTGATCTTTGCCGTGGCCCTCCTGTTTGCCGGAATTTCCTCTACAATTACCTCTGGAATGGCTGCCGGCTCCATTTTCGCTGGAATATACAAGGAGCCTTACGACATCAAGGACAGTCATTCCCGCATCGGTGTGCTAACTTCCCTGATCATCGCTTTCGCCCTGATCATGGTGGTATCGAATCCTTTCCAAGGGTTGATTTACTCGCAGATGGCTCTAAGCGTACAGTTACCGATCACCATTTTCACGCAAGTTTACCTCACCTCCTCGTCCAAGGTCATGGGGAAATACAAAAACTCTACTTACACGAAATGGCTCTTATACGTGATCGGGGGAATTGTCACCTTACTGAACGTCATGCTACTTATCAGTTTTTTATAGCCCAAATAAAGTAGAAATCAAACCCAGTTAAAGACTTATCCGACACGTACAAGTGTTAAAAAAAAGAGCTAAAGACGACTCCACTCGGCTTTAAGTCGTCTTTATCTCGTCTGTATTATTCTTTTACGGGACTTTTACGAGATATTCACGATTGAATTCGGGGTAATTCGTTTACTTCACAAATTGATCCGGCACGTCTATCAAATCCTGCCCCCTCAACTCCTTGGCCAGAATCTTCCCGTCCGGCCCAACCAGTATGATATGGGGAATTCCCTTGATGCAATAGCGCTCCATCACATCATCCCCTTTCTCCAACATCAGATGATCCCAATAACTACCATCCTCGTGAATAGCATCCATCCAAAGTTTCTTCACCCGATCAAAAGACACACCCAGTATTTTGAAATTCTTCCCGGCAAAATGCTCCAGGGCCCGTTTCAATGCCGGTGTTTCCTCCCGACACCAGTGACAATACGAGTTCCAAAAATCAACCAGCACGTAATTTCCACGCAGATCACTTAACTTCAATTCATTTCCTAACGTGCCCTTCCCTACAATTTCGGGAGCCTCGTGTCCTATCGCACAATTCTCGTACCGAGACAATTGTTGCTCCATCTTCATGAAAGAAGAGGAAACTTTTGCCATTTCACCAAAACTCTGGATATATTCCCTCTCCGCTGCAATCTCTTCTTCCGTGGGGAAATCTTTCCGCTGAAATACCCGACTATAATAAAGATATATTCCCAACGGATTAGCTTTATTCTCTTGAATATACGAATCGACGAACATCCGCTCTCTTTTCACACCCTCATCGTAATAAGGCATGGACTCGTTCTTAATACGAGCCATTTCCTCCCGGTCCTGCCGTTCACGAGCCTCATAAAACAGGGCGTTCAGAGAATCTTTTATTTGCCCGAATGTTTCATCGTACAAAACTTTCTCGAATCTCCTATAAACCTCATTCAACGGGGAACCTTTTACCTCCCAGCACATCTGTTCTTCGGTCACATCCTCCAATGTCAATTTTATATCATTACCATCCAGAAAAACATATCCACCATGCCACGGGGAATCCCCGATAAAATACAACTCCGGGGGTATCTCTTCCTGCAGGTTAAAAACGAACTTACCATATTTCAGTACAGCAGAATCTACCGCTTGATGAATCCCTCTATATTCACTGATCACCTCACACAAATATAATTTATCCGTATTTAAGCCTTTCGCCTCTACTGTAATCACCCTCTGCTTTGAGGTGCAGGCAAACGTCACAAAAAGAATCAAACTAAAAACACCTGTTCTCATGATGCTAAGTTCACTATAATATTGAATTCAATAAATCTTCAATTCCCTCTTCCGATGGACGGGGAGCATAAGCATTCACGATTTTAAAATCCCGGTCAATCAAAATAAAACGAGGAATATACCTCACACACCAACCATCTTTTAACGCTTGATCCTGCGAAATATATTGTGGTAAATCTTTATGATGTACTTTTAAATAGGATTTCCACGTCGTAGCCCGGCTATCCGTGGACACGGGTAAGAAAACGATGTCTTTCCCCTCGTATTTTTTACTTAACGTTTCGAAAAATGGAGATTCTTGAATACAAGGTCCACACCATGTTGCCCACAAATCCATGTAAATCACCTTCCCCCGGAAATCACTCAAACGTTTCACGTTACCATCCACATCCGTCATCATAATATCTATGGCAGGTTGACCTTCCACCAACTTTCCCGCTTGATCAGCTTTATGCCGCACTTCCGTTACCACATCCTGATATTTTGCCTTCGCGATAAAATCTTTTGCGTCATTCACGGTTGTTGCTGTAATCGCTTGACGTAAAGCTGCAACCTTGTCTGCCGCCTCATAAAGTTCTTTCGTTCTCTCCGGTAATTCGATACCCTCGAACCAACCGTATTGATCTTCTCCAAAATATGAAAGGACGTCTCTCACGACGGCAACATTCAAAAACAACGTATCTGTCAATGTTTTATACAACCGATTCAATTCCGGGGCAACCGCTATCAAGTGAGCATCTCGTAACTTTTGTTGTTCCTCATTGATTTTTTCCTGTTCTTCCGGAGTGGCCCGTTGATAAGCCTGCCAATCAAAACAAACGTCTTTCCGGTATGATGCGTAACTGATATAACTATTCACCACGTCTGCAGTGATCCGAGCCTCTTCCATTTTCTTGAACTCGGGTGAAACCTTTTTCAACCCGGCTAGCTCGTTTCTACGCTCCTCGGCTAAACTATCCACCGTGACTTTCGTCCGGACAAAATCGGCCCTCACGTAACGTCCCGCTTCCAGAAAAGACCCGCCTTTCGGAAATAATCTCTTTTTCATGTAATTATTCGCCTCGGCCCCAATCCCGCTAAACGTGGCCTCTTGGTTATTCTCGGTAATCACGAGTTCTAGGTCATCCCCCGGCGTCAGGTACAGCGTATTCCGACTGATAGAAAAATACTCCGACTTTTTCAACTCGATAATCGTGTCAAAGTAACCATTTTCATCCGTATGTATCAAAATATCACGACTATCGCCAATCATGGAAGCCGTCCCATTATAACGCATCACCTCTGCGGGAACCATTCCCTTTAATTGACCTTTTAAATGAACCGTGATCGGTTTTTCCGAGCAAGAAAAACACGAAAACAATACAAAAAATAAATATACAATATTTTTCATCCTTCTTTTTTAATAAATAAAACAAAGAAGTTACGGGTCAATCATCCGGCTCCTGCAATACCCCCCTTATTAACCCGTAACCGACAATTTTACCTACCGTTCATTCGGTTGCATATTCGGATTAAAACTCAATACTTTCGGCGGTATCGGGAATATGTATCTCGGACTATTGGGTTCCAACGTGAAAGTTTGACCATTAGCCACGTGAGTAATCGTTTTGGCATAACGAGGCTCCCGGTTCAAACGTTTCAAATCAATCACTCTCGTACATCCCAACATACACATCTCTTTCCGTCTTTCTGCCAACACCTTATCCAACGCCTCTTGATTCGTGGCCGCCGTTTGTGGCTGATACCCTACAATCCTATACTCCAACAACTGATCCAGATAAAGCATCGCCTGATCCTTACTTCCCACACGAGCTTCACACTCTGCCGCTATCAGGATAACTTCAGGCACGGACATCGCCATATTTGCATAAATATAAGGCAACCACAAGTAATGGTCATAATTCACACCCCAAGCATAATTGGAGAAGAAAAGTTTAAACCTCATGTCATTATCATGATCGTACAAAGCTACCAACTCGTCCGAACCGAAGGCTGTCCCGGAAAAACCAAACGTCCACGGGGCCAGTCGAATATAAATATGCTCCGGGTTATCCGCACCATAAGGAACATTTATACGACCGATACTTTTATCCGGATCAACCACGGAATAATTCTTTAAATCAAGTAAAGAACTATTTTCTGCCAAAGAAAGTTTGGCATATTTCAGCGCCTCGTTATACTCTCCCATGTACAAGTACATCCGGGCTAACATTCCCAGTCCCACAGGCTTGGAAGCCCGGTAGGCCGTTTTCTGTTTACTCGGCAAATAAAGAGCTGCCGTATCCAAATCTATCAATATCTGATCGTACACCTGTTGTACTGTTGCTCTCTCCAAGTTGGATTTATTGATTTCCTTATCCAGCATCAGAGGCACACCAGGATCTGTCGCTGCCGTATTCTTGTCATAATGATTCGCATACGCATTTACCAAAGTAAGATATTCAAACGCCCTTCCCACCAATGCCTCAGCACGCAGGGAACGTTTTTTATCCAACGTAACATCTTCTACTTCCATCACCCCCTCGATAATCGTGTTATAATAATAAATCCGGTTGTACGAATATTCCCACAAACCATCTGTTTCTGCATCCCCGAATATCTCCGCTTGGAACGTGTACAAATTCCGATTAGGTACTTCTAGATCGTTAAAATTCACATTCCCGTCATCCGGTAAATAGACATCATCCGTCATAAAATTCGGGTACGAATCGGAAGCCTTCAGTAATTGAGCGTAATTAATCAATTTCTCGTAATCCTCGTAATATCTCGGGATAACTATTCCTTTCGGCTGAAGATCCAAAAAACTATCACACGAGACAAAACATCCCGTAAAACACAGTAAAAATAAATATATCTTGTTTCTCATAATATTTAATGTTTTAGAAAGTTACTGATACTCCTAATGTACATGTTGTCGGAACCGGCAAGGTTCTACTTCCCCAACCGTAACCGGTTGTCGTGTATGCTTCCGGATCAAGATCACTGTCGTTAGCCACCCAACGCCATAAATTACTAACCTGACAATTCACGGACATATTTTCCAAGCTAAACTTTCGAATCCATTCTTTCGGTAAATCGTAAGTTAACGTCACGTCACGCAACTTGATATAGTCTCCTTTAATAACATGCGTATCAAGCGCATACCATACTTGCTTTAACGTATAAGAAGCATTTCTGTTCATAGCCGGCGCAATACCTTTGATTTTCTCGTCTCCCGGTTTTTTCCAATGGTTCATCGCTTTTTTAGAGATATTGCTCGTGACGCTACCCGTTAAATAAGGAGAAATCTCGTCTCTCAACACGTGCCCACCATTATATATAAACATAAATGACAAACTCAATCCCTTGTATCTAAATCTATTAATTAAAGAAGCCGTGTAAGGTGGACGTGTCGTTCCCGAATACTTCAATTCATCTATAGAGCCGACATTTGATACTTTCTTGCCATCCTTGTCATATACCAACGGAGCCCCATTTTCAGGATTAAGTCCCGCATCCTTGTAACTGAACAAACTATACATCGGACGCCCCTTCGTGTGTACCACTCCTTGCACGTAAGAAAATACCGTGGTACCACTATGTTTCATCTTAGTTATTTTATTCTTATTGTACGAAAAATTCAAATTAGTCCGCCACTCAAAATTAGGCTTTGAAATATTGATACTTCCTAGCGCCACTTCAATACCCTTATTATTCAAACTACCGTAATTCACCTTCAAACTGCTCCATCCTAACGTCGGATCCGTATCTCGATTTCCCAGCAAATCCGTACTCTTGCGAATATAGTAATCTATCGTACCGTTTAACCTCGAATTCAAAATCGAAAAATCTACACCGATATTCGTAACAGCTGTCTTTTCCCAACGCAATTCCGGGTTAGGTGGACTTTTAATATTATTACTAAAATCCCCCGTCCAATTATTATAACCGTAATCCTCCACTGTCAAGTAAGGTCCGGATTCTTTCGACACATTACCGTTTATTCCATAAGTCAAACGCAAATTCAGTCGATCGACCCACTTTACATTTTGCATAAACTCCTCTGATGCCATAAACCAACTGGCTCCAACAGACCACAACGGACGATACTGGTACTTCGGATCTGTACCAAATAAATTGGATTGATCCACACGAATACTCCCGTTAACGGAATAACGATTATTATACGTGTAAGATGCATTACCATAGAAAGAAACATAACGATCTTCGTCTTGCTCAAAATAATTCCAATCCCAATCCACCCAATTATAAGAACCGGAAAGAGCTTCCGTTCCACTTATCGGACTCATTTCATTAGGATTAACAGGTTTATAACTAAGGCTGTGATCATCATATCCCATCTTGTAAACACTTGTCTTGGTATCTCGAATCAACCTACGTTCCGCACCTGCCAAGGCTACCACGCTATGTATTTCCTTAAATATCCGGTTAAAGTTCACTTGTCCCCTCATCGTGTAAGAGTAAATGTCTTCCTCTAATTGTAACAGTTGTCCACCGGAAGGAATATTCTGTGTAATTTCTCCAGTTTTAGCATCTACCGTGGTCGCATCATTTACCATATTCCTCACATAATAAGAATCCTTATCATACAACTGTCTATCCTTAATCTGGGTATTCTCCGTCTGGTATCTCAAATCCACGGTCAATCCCTCCATAATCTTCACGTTAAAACCTACCTGCAACCGATAATAAGAAGATTTGTCCTTATAATGTTTGCGATCCAACTCCTCTAACGGAATATATCTCTCGTTCAACAAACCAAGACTCTCCAAGCGATCCAACTCGTAATCCGATTTATTCTTTCTCCATTCCCGGGGACTTCCGTCATCATTTCTCAACATCTGGTAGGAAATTCCTCCCGTGTACAAAGACAACTCCGTGGTCCTCCGATTCCCTGCTGAATTTATATCATCAAAACCATTTTTCCCGCTATCCTTCGTGAAGCTACCGATCACGCCAAAATCTGCCGACAACCAATCAAAAAACTTCACGTTTTCTTTCAATGTGAAACCGATTCTCTCGTCACTACGATTCTTCTCGTAAGGATTATTACCGTAATAATTCAATGAAATCAAGTAATTATTTTTCTCCGTTCCTCCTGTGAGCGACAAGTTATGCTGGTGCGTGATTGCCGTTCTCAGAAATTGATCCTTAATTTGATTCTTGTTATTCGAATTCCGGTACTCGTTCAATTTCTGTTGTAACTCGGTCTCTCCGATCTGCCCCTGCTCTGCCATATATAACAACTCCGTTACCTCATTCAGAGCATTCCTCTTATTCAAGTTATCATAGGGAGTATGATAATACTCGAACCCTTCCACCTGCAAATCCACCAACTGGGAACTATTCATCAATTTCAGGTAATCTAAATCTGGAAGTGGTTTAAACTTCACACTACCGTCATAAGTTATTCTAGTCTTACCACTTTTCCCAGTCCGAGTCGTGATCACGATCACCCCGTTAGCCGCACGGGCTCCATAGATTGAAGCCGCCGTAGCATCTTTCAACACGGAAATATTCTCCACATCCGCCGGGTTAATAGCCTCTATTTTCCCCTCGTAAGGAACCCCGTCCACCACGTACAAGGGATCACGATTCCCGTAAACCGTAGATACACCTCGAATACTCACCTGCTTGTTATAATTCACTAAACCTGTTACCAATCCCTCGATCCGGGACATAATATCCGTCTCCATCTTTCCCTTGTAATCTTTTGCAGTCACCACGGAAAACGATCCAGTAGCTCGTTCCTTCGAGATCTTCTGGTATCCGGTAACAATGACCTCATCTAAATTCTCCGCCTCCGATTCCAGCATCACGTTCACCTCTTGCTGTTGCGCCCCCACCGTGATCTCTTTATTCTTCATGCCCACGAATGAAAAAACCAACACGACAGGCGTATCCCTATCACTCTGTAACGCAAACTTTCCGTCAATATCGGTAGCAACACCCGTCATCGTCCCTTTCACCAACACGGTAACCCCCGGTAGCGGTAGTCCTTTATCATCTTTCACAATACCTTTTATCAACCGTTTTTCCTGCATGGCAGATTGCTCCCCCTTAGCCCGAATCAAGATAACGTTATTATAAAATTCAAACTCCAGATTCACCTTCTCCAGCACCATTTTCAAAACCTCTTCTAGTTCCATGTCTTTCACCTTCACAGAAACTTTCCCTGCCTTATTCACCAATTTCGAATTATACATGAAACGCTGTTCCGTCTGTTGTTTTACCGCCTTCACGAACTGTTCCACGGATACATCCGATAAATCGAGAGACACCATATTCTTCTGCGAATAAACGTTCGCAGACAGATTTAAACTGAACAAGAAAACAAATACGATACAACATTTCATCATCATTAAATTTTTCTTGTACCTTTTTAATAGATCAAAAGACCTAATTAATCGCTTTTTTTTCATACTATTGTACAATTTATATTAGAAATATAGATTCACGGAAACCGGATGCCGAACCTGAGAAATTTGTTATCCGGTTTCTTTTTTTATTTATACAAAACAACTGTATTCCCTTTTATTTCATAATGAACCTCTTTTAAACGCTTCAATAGTTGTAAGAATGTGTTAATCGAATCATACCTTTCCAGATTTCCCGTGTATTCCAGTTCTTTCAAACTGTCATCCAGGAAAATCACGTTCACCCCGTACCACCGTCCCAAGATTTTCATGATCTCCGACAAAGTTTCATTTCTAAAAACAAACAAACCGTCTTTCCACCCCACGTATTCCTCTACATTCACCTCCCTTTTTTCCAACCTACCAGCCAAGTGAAGCACGGCTTGTTCTCCCGGTGATAAAATCACACTTTCATTCTCTTTCGACTGGAAACAAACCTTTCCCGTCACTAACGTCGTGTAATCCGTTTCTCCGGGATAAGCCCTGATTCCAAAGGAAGTTCCCAATACAGTAACATCACCTGTTTCCATGCTTACGATAAAAGGACGGGAATCTTTCTTCACTTCGAAAAAAGCCTCTCCTGAAAATATCACCTTCCTTTTTTCTCCAAGGAAAGCCACCGGGTACTTCAATCGGGAACCCGCATTCAACCAAACTTCTGTTCCATCATCCAAAAGAACATGACATTCACCACCAATAGGCACAATCAATTCATTATAAACATCTTTTATAGCTTCTTCCTTCCCTGAAGAATACGAAAGACGTCCATTTTCGTATTTCACCACACTTCCCTTCGCCTCTTTTAGCTCCAATGGTTGCTTACCGATCTCGACCGTTCGCCCATCTGTCAATTTCAATATAGCCGCATTGCTTCCGGGATGCACTATATGCTGCGTTATTTCCGCTAACTTCTGCTCCTTACCCTGACGTTCCCAATGATAAACAAACACAAACACTAGCATCAAGACCGCAGCAACCGACGAACTCCACGTGATCCACCGACGAACCAGAGTATGATGCCGGTAAACTTTTAACTTATTAAAAGCCGGCCTATATTCATAGGTATCAAATTCTCGAAATTTATCCAACACAAAAGTTTCATCTGATAGTTGATCATACGCTTCTTTCAAATAATCATCTTGCAAAACATCATCCAACTCCTCCTTTTCCCTATTAGAAAGCGAAATCGAAAAAGATTTTCGAAATAACTCCACCACCCTATACAAATCTAATTTCATCTCCTGTTATTTTATATTACCCAAGTAGTTACTACCATTGTTACCTAAAACACTTAATATCAATAATGGATCGTTTATTAATAGGAACGACAGATAAGCCAATATTAGATTATAAAAAAAGTAACTATTTGGTTTTAAGAGATATGAAAAAAGACAGAAATTGAAATATCAAACGTTTAGCAGACTGTAAATAAACGATCATTTAATTGTATAATACATGAAGTCATAAAGAGTATGACAATAACGATAAAAAGTTTTGATTAAATTAAAAACAACAGAACCGAATCTTTCAACTTCTCTCGTAAATACTTGAAACTTCGATTTTTCTGTGTTTTCACCGTATGAATCGTGATCCCTAACTTTTCTGCAATTTCAGGCCCGGACAATCCCAAAACACTTAATTCCATTATTTCCCGGGCACCATCCGGCAATTCCTTGATATAACAATATAATTGTCTCAATAACTCATCCCTCACGGTAATAGCAAAAATTTCGTCTGAAAATTCCACTTCTGCCTCCAAAATGATTTTCTGTTCTATTCCCTTACGAATTTGAACATTACGCTTATAAATCAATGCATTGTTATAACAAGAGCGATACAAATAAGAAGTCAATTCCTTCATATCCCCAAACTGTTTGGAAGATTTCCAGACAGCCACCAAAACATCCTGCACGATATCCTGAGCTTGATCCCGGTCTCGCAAGATATTGTTCACGTAAGAACACAGCACAGCATAATACCCTGCATAAAGATCTTCCCACGCCCGCATATCTTTTTTATTAACGCCTTCTAGTAATGAATCAAAATCTATTGACATAAGAGGGATATTTAATAAAACAAATATATGCAGAAAAATAAACTTTTCACAATTTAAAGAAATAATATAAGATAATATTGCCCCATAAATGCCTTTGTCTTACTCCCATCTTAAGCTTACATCTATTCGTTATTTCTCTGTTATAGTTTCGATATATTTTCCTTTATAGGAACGAAGACATATCGAAACTATAACAGAGAAATAACACGATATACGTAAGATTTAGTATGGATTATCCCAAAGGCAATAAAAAAGCATCTTTTCAAGATCAAGTATATGACCATGAAAAGATGCCTGGAAATAAATTCAAGTCCGACTACTCGAACTCTTTTAATGTTTTCTCGATAATACCTATCGCTTCAATTAATTGCTCTTCATTGATTACCAAAGGCGGGGCGAAACGGATAATATGCTCGTGGGTCGGTTTAGCCAACAAACCATTATCACGCAACTTCAAACATACATCCCAAGCCGTCTTGCCATTCTTCGGGGTAATTACCACCGCATTCAGCAAACCTTTACCGCGGACAATTTCCACCATATCGGATTTAATCGCCTTCATTCTCTCCCGGAAAATCTTACCCAGTCTTTCGGCATTCTCTTCCAGTTTCTCATCCTTGATTACCTGTAAAGCTGCCATAGACACCTTAGCCGCAATGGGATTTCCCCCGTAGGTTGAACCATGTTCTCCCGGCTTAATGGTCAGCATGATCTCGTCATCTGCCAACACGCAGGAAACAGGCATCAATCCTCCGGAAATGGCTTTACCCAGAATCAAAATGTCCGGTCGCACCCCCTCGTGGTCACACGCCAGCATTTTACCTGTGCGGGCAATACCGGTCTGCACTTCATCAGCCATAAACAACACGTTATGAGCCTTACACAAATCGTATGCTTTCTTTAAATACCCTTCATGTGGCACGTAAACACCAGCCTCTCCTTGAATCGGTTCCAAAAGGAATCCCGCCACGTTCGGGTCTTTCAACGCCTCTTCTAAAGCAGGAATATCATCATACGGTATTCTCACGAACCCGGGAGTAAAAGGCCCGAATCCGGCATAAGAAGAAGGATCGTTAGAAAGTGTAACAATCGTGATTGTACGACCGTGGAAATTATTATCGCAAACAATAATCTTGGCTTGATCGGCGGGTATTCCCTTCACGTCATATCCCCAACGACGGCATAATTTCAAGGCGGTCTCGTCAGCCTCGGCACCACTATTCATTGGCAGCACCTTATCGTAGCCGAAATATTTAGTAATATATTCTTCCCATTCACCCAACACGTTATTATAGAAAGCCCGGGAAGTCAAAGCCAACTTTTTGGCTTGCTCCGTCATTGCCTCTACAATCTTCGGGTGGCAGTGTCCTTGGTTCACGGCAGAATAAGCCGACAGAAAATCGAAATAACGTTTTCCGTTAACATCCCACACGTAAATACCTTCTCCTTTTTCTAACACCACGGGAAGTGGATGGTAATTGTGAGCACCGTATTTGGCCTCTCGGTCCATGTACTCTTGTTCGGTCATTTTTTTCATGATATAATTTTAGTTAGGTTCGACGTTTTCACGTAACGAGCACAATTTGACGAAAAAAAATCAAAAAAACAATGATAAAGAGTTGAAAATTGAAAATGGAAAGTTAAAAAATGGAAATCATTGCTTATTATCAGAGGATTGCATGGAGGCTGAGGGTCGTTTTTTCCGTTTAAAAATAGCCAGATATTTACGGAATAATTCCCGGAAGGTATCGAACGTCTCCTGGTAAGAGACACCGACACCCTGCACGGTTTCGGTCGCATTGTAGGTAATCTTCTCATCTGTATGTGAATAGGCCTTCAGATGGAGTGTTCCTTGGCGATTCAATTTCACATCCACGTCAAAATCACCCGTGATTGATGTATTGGAATTGGTCTTTGCTTTCTCCATCATGTTACCGTTAGCAGAAATCGTCACTCGGTTATTCCAAATCTGGGTCGATAAAGCCAGCTCGAACTCGTTCGTCGTGACCTGATCACCCGGACGATAAGAAAAACCGATATCAAAATTATTACTGATCTGTGATAACCAACGGGATAATTGATTGGACAACAACTCACTCGCCGTTGTCACCCCCATCTGGTATCCCGTGTTCCGTTCTTCCAATTCGGCATCCTTCTCAACATAATCCGGGGTATAGAATTTATTCAATATCAGCAAAGAAAACATCTGTTTATTAATCTCATCCTGACTGGAGAAAAAACTCTGCATCAGACTTCGCATCTGCACGTCGAGAGAGGGGAAATTAATGCCAAACTGCACGTTTGGATTCATCAGATTCTCCCCCAACTTCAACTCGCATTCAACAGGTACTTTCGTCGTCTTATCCACCGTCGTCGTGGTTCCGGCAAGCAAATCACTCAAAGAGGTACGCAAATTATATATAGCGCTCACGTCGATCGTGGCATCATATGGCGAACCATTCCACCTGATACTTCCCCCAGGGTTCAGCACAAACTTTTTATTAATCAAATTACTCAACGTGAACAAGTAATCCCCCTTTTCAATCTTGTACTCCCCGAACATATCCAACTCGTTATCTTTCCCCAATCCGAAACGCAGATTACCACTTCCCACCGTTTTCAAAATATCCCCGATCGTGGGGTCAAAAATAATCTGCACTTCCAGATTATTATTGATCTCGATATTAGCATTCAAATCAAAATTGGAAACCAACGAAACACGTTCTTCACCCGGACGACGCCCTCCATCCGGCTGACGATTGTTTATAAAATGCAGGAAACTCCCGTCTTCCTCCGTCAATGCCGAAGTTAAAGGAATATAAAGTACGGAATGTGCCTCCGGTTTCAAATTCACGGATAAAGCCCCTCCCCCGGACAAATTATTCATCCGGGTTTGTCCCGTGATATATAATTGTCCGTAAAACGTATCATTCTGGTTTGCTTTAGTATTCAACACCCGGAAGTTATTAAATTTAAGCGACACGTCGTATAAATTCGAATTCAGATCGTAATATCCCGAACAAACAGATGCGTGTCCCTTGGCATCATATATCTTGAAATTATCCAGCACGACCCGATTATTTTTCACAGGCAAGCGATCATCGACTTTAAAAGCCGTGTTCAACCCGGCTACTGTAAGCGATACGGAATCCATTTCCAAAAAACCGTCTATCGAAGCCTTTTGTGTCGTTCCCTTCATAACCAAATTACCAGAGATCGCCCCCTCACCCCCCTTCAACATATCCGGGAAATAACCTGCCAGATAATTCACCTCTATCCGGGAAAGTTCCAAATTCACATTCAAACTGTCTGTCGAAGGTTTATAATACCCGAACACCCCTATAGGGGTTCTCTCTTTCATCCGATTTACCATGCTTATTTCCAAAGCACTATTCGAGGCATCCCAACGAGAATTCAAATCCAGTACACCTAAGGTGTCCCGGTTAACTCCCCACTGATTCACATTCACGTTCGCATATATCAAATTATCTTTGTACAAATCTTGAATTCTCACTTCACCATTCACCTGACCGAATAGCCGTAATTTATTATCAAAAAGGATCTTATTAAACTCGGTCAAACTGAAATCATGAAACTCCAAAGAAAGAACATCACGAGGATTATCCGTCACCCGTCCCCACAAACGAAAACGTTGTTCTCCCCGGCTGATTTCAAAATTATTCACGAAAATGTCATTATCCTCTTTCAAGATCATGGAACGCGCCACATGCCATGTACTATCCGCCATGACAAACGTACTCGGATGAATAAACACCTGGGTCAAATGACGATCCCCATATTTCAACAAACGCAAGTTAGCCGAAAATGACCCGCTATAACTCTCCCTCTCCCAATTACACCAAGTTAGACGCTCACTCACGTTATTCGTGTTTACTTCTATCACGTTTCGCACGTTATACAACTTTCCGAAATTCATATATTTCAACTCATCAGCCGTGTACGTGCAGTGTAAGTTTATCCCGTCTCCATTCAGTTTCATCCGGGAATCACGTAATTTAAAATCACCATAGGAAATCGTATCTGCCACCAAAAACAACTCGACCTGACGGTCTGCATAATGATACTCACAGGCCAAATTCCCTCCCCGGGACAGCTTCAGTTGCGGGTAAGCCACTTTCAAAAAAGGATTAATATCATTTAAATGCACGTCCAGCATCAGGCTCGTACCTTCCGGCAAAGTCTTGTCAACGGCATACTTATAGTCGGGTAAATAACTTACTAAAAAACTATTCCACAAATCGGTCACTTCCAAGGAATGGAAAAAACCTTCCATCGTCACGTCCGCCACATCCGACTGTAATTGAGTGAAACTGTACTCACCCAGTATAGTCGTGGAGAATTTCAAGGAATCGGTACTCCACGTTCCCCTGCTATTCTCGTATTTCAACCCCGGCACCAGTAATTCCACCCAACGATTATCCTCGTTTTGTTTCAGCGTACCGCTAAAATCAAATTCAACAGACTCTCTTTCACCAAAAACAGAGGGGGCCCACTCATCCCACTGACGCACGTTCACATAGCCTTCGGTCTTTGCCAGACTCAACGTGTCGCCCATAACATAATCTAAAAGGATATCTGCCTGCAAACTATCGTTTTTCACGGAAGAAAGTAGATATAAATGATCGTCTTCCGTTCCCAATGTCAAACGAAGATTCCGAATTTCCCGATCAAATAACTGCAAACGGCGTATATCGCTTGATAAATTGAATCGAGAAATCGAATCGCCCAGTACACCATCGAACTTTCCGAAAAACGACCCTCTTCCCAAAAAAGATTGTCCCGTGAGGAATCCAAATTGGACTTGTCCCAAACCGAACCAACCATCGTAACGAATATCCCCGATATTGTCCATCACGCAATTAAAAAGCACACTCCCCACCATCCCTGGAGTCGTGGTACGAGCTTTTATAGCAAAGTCTTCAATCTTTCCCTGAAAATTCCCATCGAAAGTAAAGACGTCATATTTATGCAAGATTTCCGGAATCTTCACGTAATGGCTTTCAAGCCAAGGCATATAAATAGCTTCTAATTCCGGTGGAGACACCTTCGTGTCCGTAAAATCAATATTGAAATCCGTCTCGAAAAAAGCAGGTAACCCGTGCGATGCGAATGAACCATGAAGCACGCTCTTATCGCCCAGGTAAACCTCTAAATCACGCCCTTCCAGATTGTTTATCGTATTAAAAACCACCCCGCTACCGAAAACAGTATTATGCATCCCCAATAACTTCCCGTTAAAATACGCCAAATCATCAAAATTGACCCTCGAATCGGTAAACACGTAACGCTGTTGCATCCTCGTGGTAAAATTACGCCAGTAATCGTGTTCCGGGACCCAGTTATACTCCAACGTATCCAAGTAAACCTTACTTTGTTTCGTCTGTATAAACGTGTTTGTTATCAATAAATTATCATCACTCGCCACGACTTCCCCTCCCATATTGGTCACCTCGAAACCTGACTTTTCCCTGAAACGAAGTCCATCAATTTTGGCCCTGTATTGCTTGTTCGAAAAATCAATACCAGAAATACGCACGTTCAAATTCCGGCACTCCACGTCCGTCCAGTTAATCCCGTAATCTGTCGGTTCATAATCGCTCTCAATATACCGGAAACGACAGTCTTTCAATATTACCTGAGTCAGATTCACGTTCCATCCCGAGGAGGTTTGAGGCACTGTATCGGCCTTAGAAGACGAAAAAGAATTGATAAGCTGTTCCACGTTTGTAAGACTCTCTCCTCCATCTTGCCTACGTTCAATCCATAAATTAAACTTGGCTTTTTCGAAAGCAGCCTCCGTAATCGTGAAACGTCTTTTCACGAAACTCACGGAATCCACCTTCATCACCAGCCGCTCGCAAAACACAAGCGTATCCTGTCGACAATCCCGAACAAACACATCATTCAGGATCAGTGACTCTATCGGGCGGAATTCCACTCGTCCGATAGAAATCGTGGTTCCCGTCCGCTCCTCTAAAATACGGGTAAAATAATCTACTAACCTCGTCTGTACAAACGGGGTCATTAAAGCCATGTATGCGGCAAAGGCCAAAAAGACCAATCCTATCACACACCGGGATAATATGGAGATTATTTTTTTTATGCTGTCATTATTTTAGTTTGCACGCAAATTTATTAATATTGCAGGACATTTCATCTTAATAATTGAAAATTAAAAATGGAAAGTTGAATATGAAAAAACTGTCATTCATAATCTAAAATCAAGAAATTAAAATGGGATTTGTGCGATTGGAATCTAAAATTTAAAATCTAAAATCTAAAATTAAAATGGGCGTTGTAATTCTCGGTATTGAATCTTCTTGCGACGACACCTCGGCCGCTATATTAAAAGACGGGGTTGTGCTATCGAATGTTATTGCCAGTCAAAAGGTTCACGAGGCCTATGGAGGAGTCGTACCAGAATTAGCATCCCGGGCACACCAGCAAAACATTATCCCGGTGGTAGCGCAAGCCTTAAAACAGGCCGGCATCTCGGAAAATGAAGTAAATGCAGTGGCCTTTACCAGAGGTCCCGGATTACTAGGTTCTCTCCTTGTGGGAACGTCCTTTGCCAAAGGATTCGCTATCGCCAAACAAATACCCATGATCGAGGTAAACCATTTGCAGGCACACATTCTCGCAAACTTCATTAAAGAACCGGGCGTGGAATCCCGTCACCCGAAATTCCCGTTCCTAACCCTACTCGTGTCCGGAGGAAATTCGCAGATTATTATCGTACGGGACTACTTAGACATGGAAGTTATCGGGCAAACCATTGATGACGCAGCGGGAGAAGCCTATGACAAATGCGCCAAGGTAATGGGACTCTCCTATCCCGGAGGGCCGGTAATCGACCGTCTGGCAAAAGAAGGCAACCCGGAAAGATTCACGTTCAACAAACCGAATATTCCCGGATTGGATTATAGTTTTAGTGGACTGAAGACCTCGTTCCTGTACTTTATCCGGGATGAAATCAAAAATGATCCGGATTTCATACAACATAACCTCAATGATCTATGTGCCTCGTTGCAAAAAACGATCGTTGATATCCTCATGGCCAAATTGAAAAAAGCCGCTAAACAAACCGGAATCAAACAAATAGCCATTGGAGGTGGTGTATCAGCCAACTCCGGGTTACAAAAAGCCGTGTATGCTGAAGGAGCCCGCCTTGGTTGGGAAGTTTTCATACCCCGGTTGGGATTCTCGCTGGATAACGCAGGGATGGTTGCCGTTACTGGATATTACAAATACCTGGCATCACAGTTTATCGGCTTAGAAGCCCCGGCAGATGCCCGTATGAGCTTGAGAAAAATTTAGAATGAAATGTCTATCGAAAACGTGATTAATAAGATTTAAAATTAAAAATATGAAAGTTCTAGTTACTTACAACATTCCCCGCGAATCATTCGCCAAACTGGGAAAAGAACACACGATTACCATGCCGGAAGGCGAGTATTTCACCACGGAAGAATTAATTAAACTTGTTCCGGATTACGACGTTATTCTAGGCATCTTCACCCGCACGATCGATAACGCCGTTATCGAAGCCGGAAAAAAGTTAAAAGTAATTAGCAATTTCGGTGTCGGTTACAACAACATCGACATCAAATTTGCCCGTTCCAAAGGCATCGCTGTTTGTAACACCCCGAAAGCAGTGTGCTTTCCGACGGCAGAAATGGCCATGGGCCTCATGCTGAGTGCCGCACGCCGAATTACGGAATGTGACCGTCGCATCCGGGTTGAAAAAGAAAGTATGTGGGGTGTTATGAAAAATCTCGGATTCACGCTGGAAGGACGCACGCTGGGAATTATCGGCATGGGGAATATTGGCAAAACAGTGGCTAAACTGGCAGAAGCATTCCGAATGAATGTTATTTACTACAATCGCCGGAGTACAGTGGAAGGATACGAGAAAGTTGATCTTGACACGTTGTTGAAAAGATCGGATTTCGTCTCCATTCATACACCACTGACAGATGAAACCCGCCACATGATCGGAAAACGGGAAATCGAATTGATGAAACCGACCGCTATCCTGGTAAATACGGCTCGCGGTGCTGTCATTAATGAAAAAGAATTAGCTATCTGTTTACAAAATAAAACAATCGCCGGGGCTGCCTTGGATGTGTTCGAGGATGAACCCCATGTTACAGAAATGCTCTATGGCTTGGATAACGTGATCCTTGCACCGCACAACGCTACAGGCACTATCGACACGCGCATTGCCACCGGGCAGGAAGCAGTTGATAACATCCTGAACTTTTTTAATGGTACACCCACTAATGTTGTAAATTAATGAAAACAATTATCACAATGCTGGTTCTAACAGTATTATGCGGCGCAATCAGCGCACAAAACATTAAATTACCCGCCCCGAAAAAGAGCGGGGGGAAAGCTCTCATGGACTGTTTGAACGAACGGCAAACAGACCGGAATTTCGACACGAAACAACTATCCTTACAGGACCTTTCCGACCTCGTGTGGGCGGCAAATGGTATTAACCGCCCGGAAAGCGGCAAACGAACAGTTCCCACCGCCACCAACTGGCAGGAAATGGTACTTTATGTGGCCACAGCAGATGGTATCTACCGTTATAACGCCGAGAAACATGAACTGGAACTTGTGAAGAAAGGAGATTTCCGTAAAGAATGTGGACCACAACCTTTCATGAGTGTCGCTCCCGTGTGTTTTATCTACACGGCCGACCATAACAAGGAAGGGCGAATCACGAACCCGGAACACCAAAAAGAATACTCTTACCACCATGTTGGCTACATGGCACAATCCGTTTACCTGGTATGTGCCGCAAAAGACATGGCAACCGTTCTCATCGGTTCCGTGAATAAGGAAGAATTAGCCAAAGTCATCGGACTCCCGGCAAAACACATTGTTATCTACACGCAACCCGTGGGATATAAAAAGAAATAATTCAAACCGCCTTCGGGCGGTTTTCTTTTATCTCCTCTTTCTAAAGTTATATTGTTATAACCCTTTTCGACAAACACAATCCACCAGATGATCGTTGATAAACCCCGCTGCTTGCAAATGAGCGTAACAAATCGTAGTTCCAAAGAATTTAAATCCCCTTTTTTTCATATCCTTACTCATGGCATCAGATTCGGGAGAAAATGCAGGAATCTCACTTAAAGCCCGCACAGTATTGACAATTGGTTTCCTGCCAGGAAAGAACGATAATGTATAGTCATAAAAACTACCGAATTCTTTTTGTATATCAAGAAATAGCCTTGCATTGGTGATCGTCGATTTGATTTTTAGACGATTTCTCACAATGCCCTCAAACTGCATTAACCGTTCAACATCTTCATCCGTCATTCGCACCACCTGTTCGGCATCAAAATCACAAAAGGCCTTGCGGTATCCCTCCCGTTTCCTAAGGATCGTTATCCAACTCAATCCGGCTTGAGCACTCTCCAACACTAGAAATTCAAATAATTTCTTATCATCGGTCACCAATTTTCCCCACTCTTGATCA
>OGHO01001456.1_pt1 | contig 22666 bp, 16 predicted proteins | sample 1571421 | NCBI WGS metagenome assembly OGHO01 (sample SAMEA2581937, study PRJEB24529) | metagenome | biome: Human gut stool | place: China | collected 2011
ACGACGGCAAGATGCACCCGGTGGATTCGAACGAAATCTCGTTCAAGCTGGCGGCCCGCAACGCCTTCAAGGAGGCTTTCCGCAACGCGGGACCCAAGATCATGGAGCCGATATACAGCGTCGAGGTGCTCGTGCCGAGCGAATACATGGGCGCCGTGATGTCGGACCTGCAGAACCGCCGCGCGATGATCGCCGGCATGGAGTCGGACAAGGGATTCGACCGGCTGAACGCGCTGGTTCCGCTAGCCGAGCTGTACCGCTACTCGACGACCCTTTCGTCGCTGACGTCGGGTTCGGCCACCTACACGATGAAATTCGGCAGCTACGAGCAGGTTCCCGCCGACGTGCAGGAAAAACTGCTCAAAGCCTACACCGACACCGACGACGAATAGTCCCGGCACGGATACGGGGAGGACGGCAGCCGGCCGAACACCTCTCCGCCGATTTCCCCCAAAAACCTTCTGCAATGTGCAGAAGGTTTTTTGATTTGCGGCATGCCGTACCATGCTCCCGGCCCCACTGGCCGCAGCGGCCGTCCGCTCCCGCGGAAAAACCGGGAACAGGATGCTGCCGGAAAGAGGCCCGAATCCACCGGAAGATCTTCCCGGATTCGTCCACGATGCGCCGCTCAGGCGATCTTGTGTTAAATTAATGTTAACAATCTATGTCCAAATCATTTCATCGGAAAAAATGGCGTAAATTTGTTCAGAATTTGCACTAAAAACCCAACATGAGCGAAATCTACACCGTCATTGTCGGCATTCTGGGAATCCTCGCTGTTTCAGGTCTTTTCGTCGGTGTCACGAACGACGCAGTCAACTTCCTCAATTCGGCCATCGGCTCCAAAGCCGCCTCGATGAAGGTTATCCTCACCGTAGCGTCCGTCGGCATCATCATCGGTGTCGTCACGTCGAGCGGCATGATGGAGGTCGCCCGCAGCGGCATGTTCAACCCCGGACTATTCACCTTCCACGAAGTGATGATGCTCTACCTGGGCGTCATGTTCGCCAACGTCATCCTGCTGGACCTCTACAACTCGTGGGGACTCCCGACCTCGACCACCGTATCGCTGATATTCTGCCTGCTGGGCGCAGCGATCGCCGTGTCGATCTACAAAATCTCGAACGACCCCGAACAGGGCGTATCGGCCCTCGGGCAGTACATCAACACCTCGCGCGCCATGGGCATCGTTTCGGCCATCCTGCTGTCGGTGGTGATCGCCTTCACCTGCGGCACGCTCGTCATGTACGTCTCGCGCATGATCTTCTCGTTCCGCTACACGGCGCTCTTCCGCCGCTACGGATCGCTTTGGTGCGGAGCCTCGCTGACGGCGATCGTCTATTTCGCCGTCTTCAAGGGACTCAAGTCGCTGCTCGCCCACAACGCCTTCATCCAGCTGATCGACGAGCATCTGCCCACGGCCATCACCATCTGCTGGGTGGTCTGCTCGCTGCTGCTGTTCTTCATCCAGCGTTTCAAAATCAACATCCTGCGCATCACGATCCTTTCGGGAACCTTCGCGCTGGCGCTGGCCTTTGCAGGCAATGACCTGGTGAACTTCATCGGCGTACCCGTGGCCGGGTTCGACGCCTATTCCATCGCCCGGGAAGCGGGCGACACACAGATGCTCATGGGAGCGCTGAACGAGAATGTTCCGGCGAATTTCCTGATCCTGCTGACTGCGGGCATCCTGATGATTCTCACGCTGTGGACCTCGAAGAAGGCGATGCACGTCTCCGAGACCGAAATTTCGCTCTCGGCACAGGACGACGCCGGCCAGCAGCAGTACGGTTCGTCGGTCTTCTCGCGAACGATCGTCCGCGCGGCCCTCAACGTCAGCGCAGGCATCGAGCGCGTAGTCCCGAAACACCTGCGGGAAGCCATTTCGCGCCGCTTCGAATACGAGGACGTAGAACACAGCGGCGCGCCCTACGACATGATCCGCGCCACGGTAAACCTGACGACCTCGGCGCTGCTGATCGCCATGGCCACCTCGCTCAAACTCCCGCTGTCGACCACCTACGTCTGCTTCATGGTGGCGATGGGCTCGTCGCTCGCCGACCGTGCATGGGGCCGCGAAAGCGCCGTGTACCGCATTTCGGGCGTCATGACCGTCGTGGCCGGGTGGTTCATCACCGCGCTGGGCGGATTCCTGATCGCCTTCGTGGTGGGACTGGCGCTGATCTACGGCGGGACCCCGGCCTTCATCGTCATCACGCTGTTGTGCGGATACATGCTCATCCACAGCAATTTCCTGAAAAAGGACAAGGAAAACACCATCGTCAAGGAGCATGAAGACACCAACGAGGACATCATCGCCAACCTGCGCGACGAGGTGTGCCGCACGATGGAGTGCGCGACGAAGATTTACGACCGCACGCTGATCGCCGTCTTCAAGGAGAACCGCAAGGTGCTGCGCGACATGGTCAAAGAGTCGAACGACCTGTTCTACCAGTCGCGCGAACGAAAATACTCGCTGCTCCCCACGCTCAAGAAACTCCAGGGCGGCGACGTCAACACGGCCCACTACTACGTGCAGGTGGTCGACTACCTCAACGAAATGACCAAGGCGCTGATGCACATCACCCGTCCGGCATTCGAGCATATCGACAACAACCACGAAGGGCTTTCGAAGGAGCAGGCCCGCGACCTGATGTCGATCAACGATGACGTGGAGTCGATCTACCGCCACATCAACCTGATGTTGCGCGAAGGCGACTTCTCGGAGATCGAAACGGTGCTGACGATGCGCGACCAGCTGTTCGAGTCGATCGCCGAAGCCATCAAGTCCGAGCTTACGCGCATCAACGAGGCCCGTTCGAACACCAAGGCGAGCATGCTGTACCTCACGATCCTGACCGAGACCAAGAACATGGTGCTCCAGTCGCGCAACCTCCTCAAATCGCAGCAATACTTCCTCAAACACCTCACGGGACCGAAAACGTGGATTAAGAAGTAGCGGGGAGCCTCGAAACCGAATACGAAATGGACATCGCAAAAGCAAAACGGCGCGAAAACATCGCCGAATACATTCTCTATCTCTGGCAGCTGGAGGACCTGCTCCGGGCGCTGCAATTCAGCCCCGAGGCGATCTTCTCGACGCTGATCGCCCCGCGGAAGGACATCGGCGAGGAGCAGAAGCACGTCTTCCTGCTCTGGTACATGGACCTGGCGAACCTGCTCCGCCAGGAAGGAAAGGAGGAGAAAGGACATCTGGAACATACGCTCCACCTGATCCAGGACCTGCACGACCTGCATCTCCAGCTGATGAAACTTCCCGTCGGCGCGCATTACCGCCAGACGTACGCCCGTCTCGAACCCGAGCTGCCGCGCCTGCGGAGCGTCCTGGGCAACCCGGGGATGAACGACACGGAACTCTGCTTCCGCGCGCTCTACGCCGCGATGCTCTACCGCATCAAGGGCGAGGGCGACAAATCGGCCGTGACGGACACGCTGGAATACATATCCCCCGTAATCGCAGAGTTGGCCGACGTGTACGGCAAGGTCGAGCGGGGCGAAGTGAACCTGTTCAAAACGGACGCCGAATAACGTCCCCGAACCGCACCGAAGTATGAAACGCCTGACCTTGCTGTTCGGACTGCTGCTGGCCGCAACGCTCTGCACCCTCCCGGCGACGGACGCCGCCGCAGAATCGAAACCGACGAAATACAACCTCTGCCGGAAACACCCGACCGACGGACCCTACATCGTCTATGACGCGGAAAAGGGCGCCTATACGGCAGTCGCCGACAAGCGGGGGCATGTCCTCGCGATGCCTTACGACGGAGGCGCCGTCGAGGTCCGTTCGAGCCGGGATGCCTATCTGTTCAGCGTCACGCCGCACGCCGTAGAACGAGGTCCCTGGGAACTTCCGCAGGCCCCGAAACTGTTCGTCACATCCGATCCCCACGGCGATTTCCAGAGTTTTGCGACGCTCCTCCAGGCCCACGGCGTGATCGACGGCGGCTACCGGTGGAACTACGGGAACAACCAGCTGGTGGTGATCGGAGACATTTTCGACCGCGGCTACGACGTGCTGCCGTTGCTGTGGCTGATGTACAAACTCGAACAGGAGGCCGCGGACGCGGGAGGCGCCGCCGTGCTGCTGTTGGGAAACCACGAAGGCATGGTGCTGGCCGGCGACGTGCGCTACACGCGCGGGAAGTACCTCGAAACGGCACGGCAGCTCGGCATGGAGAATTACCGCCAACTGTTCTCACCCGAGACGGAACTCGGCCGCTGGCTCATGGCCCGCAACACGATGCTGCGCATCGGCCGCAACCTGTTCGTACACGCGGGGTTGAGCGCCCGACTGCTCGAACGCGATCTGGAAATAGAGACACTCAACGCCCGGATGAGCGAAGGGCTTTACCGGACCTCGAAGGAGCGCAGGGAGGACCCGACGCTCGAATTCCTGTACCACTCGGCCGGGCCGGTCTGGTACCGCGGAATGGTCTGCGCGGACGAGAAATACGATCCGCTGACGCCGGAACAGACCGGAGCGCTGTTACGCCGTTACGACGCCGACCGGCTCCTGGTCGGCCACACGATTTTCCCCGATATTTCGACCTTCCACGACGGCCGCGTGATAGCGGTCAACGTACAGAACGACCTCAACCGGCGGAAAAACCGCGGCCGCGCCGTGCTGATCGAAGGCAGCCGCATATCGGTCGTCGGGAACCGCGGCGTGAAACGGGTGCTGGAGGAGTAAGCCGGAAAGTGAAAACGGGGTCAGACGATCTCCAACCCCATGATGTAATCATTCATATAATAACCGTCGCCGATCGGGAAATCGCCCTCGCGCAGACGGCGCATACCCATCCGTTCGTAGAAATGCAGCGCCCGGTTGCGGCGGTTGACGTTGAGTTCCATCATGCAGGGTCCGGGATGCACGCTGCGGATGTATTCCACGGCGCGGCGGAACAGGAACTCCCCGGCGCCGAGACCCTGGAAACGGGGCAGGACGTAGATTTTCTGCAGGTGGAACAGGTCCCCGCCCTGCCGCTCGACCGAAACATAGCCGCACGGCTCGCCGTCGGACGAGGCGATGAACCAGACGTGGCCCGCACGGAACTGGCCTTGCAGGCTCTCTTCGGAGTACATCCACTCCATCATGTAATCCAGTTGCGCGGGCGTGAGGATCTCGCGGTAGGTGGCGGGGAAGACCTCCCCGGCCAGACGGCGGATCAGCCCGCAGTCGGCTTCGGTGGCTCGGCGGATCGAAAGCATAGCGATACGGCAGCTGTTAAACGAAAGAAGGCCGGCTAAAAGCCGACCTTAAATCTTTCCTGCAGGAAATTAAGCGTACTTGAACGTCGACTCGTCCGATACGGTCAGTTTCTTGCGACCCTTTGCGCGGCGCGCAGCCAGCACCTTGCGACCGTTAGCCGTAGCCATACGAGCGCGGAAACCGTGCTTGTTGATACGCTTGCGACGCGAAGGCTGGTATGTTCTCTTCATTGCCATAGCTATATAGTTTTTATTGTTTCAGACATTTTTACGGATTGCAAAAGTACAACAAAAAAGTTATCCGCAAAAGTTTTTCGCGAAAATATTTTCCGAAACTCCGAAAAAAGCCCGGAATCCTATTATCTTCGGTGTCGTAACGGGGGCAAACACCCCTTTTCGGAGTCAAGATGTTTTGCCGCACCGCCCGCAAATCTGTTTTGGAACCGTCCGACTTTTTCGTACCTTTGGTGCCAGAACCACACTTTATTATTTATGGCCATATTCAAAGTCGAAGGAGGACACCGCCTCCACGGATCGATCACCCCCCAGGGAGCCAAAAACGAAGCGTTGCAGATACTCTGCGCCACGCTGCTGACGCCCCAGCGGGTCGTCGTCAGGAACATACCCCGGATTCTCGACGTGATGCAGCTCATCGAACTGCTCGGCTGCATGGGCGTGGAGGTGGAGCAACTCGCGGAGGACACCTACGCGTTCTGCGCCCGCGACATCGATTTCGAATACCTCAAATCGGACGATTACCGCCAACGCTGCACGCGATTGAGGGGTTCGGTCATGCTGATCGGCCCGATGCTGGCGCGGTTCGGCGTGGGATACATCCCCAAGCCGGGCGGCGACAAGATCGGCCGCCGGAGGCTCGACACCCATTTCCTCGGATTCCAGAAACTCGGCGCGAAGTTCAACTTCGACATCGCCGACGAGTTCTTCATGGTCGAAGGCCGGGAGCTGAAAGGGACCTACATGCTGCTGGACGAGGCGTCGGTGACCGGTACGGCCAACATCGTGATGGCCGCCGTGATGGCCAAAGGCCGGACGACGATCTACAACGCGGCCTGCGAACCCTATCTCCAGCAGTTGTGCAAGATGCTCAACAGAATGGGCGCGAAGATTTCGGGCATCGCCTCGAACCTGCTCGAAATCGAAGGTGTCGAAGCGCTCGGCGGCACAGAGCACACGCTGCTGCCCGACATGATCGAGGTGGGCAGCTTCATCGGCATGGCCGCGATGAACCGCTCGGAACTGACGATCCGAAACGTCTCGTTCGAAAACCTGGGCATCATCCCCGCGCAGTTCGCCCGCATGGGCATCCGGTTCGAACAGCGGGGCGACGACATCCACATCCCCCAGCAGGACCATTACAGCATCGACACGTTCCTCGACGGCTCGATCATGACCATCGCCGACGCCCCCTGGCCGGGGCTGACGCCCGACCTGCTGTCGATCTTCCTCGTGGTGGCCACGCAGGCCAACGGCGCCGTGCTGATCCACCAGAAAATGTTCGAAAGCCGCCTGTTCTTCGTCGACAAACTGATCGACATGGGCGCGCAGATCATCCTCTGCGACCCGCACCGCGCCACGGTGATCGGCCACGACCACCGGCTGTGCCTGCGCGCGACGCGCATGACTTCGCCCGACATCCGCGCGGGCGTGGCGCTGCTGATCGCGGCCATGTCGGCCGAAGGGGTCTCGACCATCCAGAACATCGACCAGATCGACCGCGGTTACAAGGACATCGACGGACGACTGAATGCCCTCGGAGCCAGAATCACCCGCATCGACGACTGCAAGTAAATCCCTGATTTTCCGCAAAACAACCCCTGCCGCGCAATATTCCATCAGCTGCGCGGCAGTTCTTTTTTCGACTACCCGGCCCCAAAACCGCCCGCCAGACCCCGTTTCCCGGGATTTGCAGCCGAAAGGAACATGGTCAAAAAAACGGCCGAAATGTACCATTCGGCCTATTTTTTATATCTTTGTGCGTCGACCCCGCACCCGAACGGGGTATCGGCAAAAACAAATCATACCGTAAAATGATTTTTTCTTAACATTCTGAAACTTAAATACGTCATACACTTACAAAAACACGTCTATTCATCAATTTTACTTATATGCGTTCACTATCCAAACTCTGTGTCCTGCTCCTGGCGGCGGGACTGCTGATCGCCCCGGCGTCGGGGACGGCGGCTTCGAAATCCAAAAAGAAGAAATCGAAAACCGAGGAGGTCGCCAAACCCAAAGTCGACAAGTACACCAAAATGTTCGTTAACGACAAGTCGTGCCAGACCGCCAAAGGACCGTTCCTGACGCTCCACAAGCTCAAGGGAAAACTCTACGTGGAGGTTCCCCTCAAGACGATAGGCCGTGAAATGCTGATCGCCTCCACGATCTCGGAGGCCAGCGACACCAACCTCGGAACCATCGGCTACAAGCCCACGGACCCCATTCACGTCAAGTTCACGCGCATCGACACGACGATCTATCTCTCGCAGGCCGTCGTGCCGCCCGTCCACGACACGAACGATCCCCACATGGCCAAGGCCATCGGCCGGAGCACCCTCCCGCCGATCATGCACGCCTACCCGCTGGTCTGCTACAACCGTGACAGCTCGGCCATGGTGATCGAAATGACCAAGTTCTTCTCGGGCGACAACGAACTGATCGCCCCGATCAAGAGCACCAAGGGCGGCGTGGTGAACATCACGGGCAAGTTCAAGTCCGAGGGTTCGGTGATCGACCAGATCAAGTCCTTCGAGGACAACGTGACCGTCAAATCCTACCTCTCCTACTCGGTGACGGCCGACCTGCTGGGCCTGCTGGTCATCAAGAAGGACGAGCCGATGACCGTGAAGGTGACGCGCACGATCCTGCTGCTGCCCGAAGAGGCGATGCGGCCCCGCCTGGCCGATTCGCGCATCGGCATCTTCCTGACCGGCATGTCGCGCATCAACGGCAAGAAGGACAAGATCGAGGATTTCTCGGTCATCAACCGCTGGAACATCCAGCCCAAAGACACGGAGGCCTGGAAGCGCGGCGAACTCGTGGAGCCGGTCAAGCCGATCGTCTTCTACCTCGACGACGCGTTCCCCGCGCTGTGGCGCGAACCGATCCGCCGCGGCGTGCTGCGCTGGAACAAGGCCTTCGAGAAGATCGGGTTCAAGAACGTCATGCACATCGAGGACTTCCCGAAGGACGATCCCGATTTCGACCCCGACAACCTGAAATACTCCTGCATCCGCTACGTCCCGGCCGCCGTGGCCAACGCCATGGGGCCTTCGTGGGTCGACCCCCGCTCGGGCGAGATCATCAACGCCTCGGTGCTGATGTACAACGACGTGGTGAAGCTGGCCGCCAACTGGCGTTTCGTGCAGACCGCGCAGGTCGACGAGCGCGTGCGCGGCAAGGAGCTGCCCGACGACGTGTTTCAGGAGTCGCTGGAGTACATCCTCGCCCATGAGGTGGGGCACTGCCTCGGCCTGATGCACAACATGGCCGCATCGAGCGCCTTCCCGGTGGATTCGCTCCGCAGCGCCTCGTTCACGCAGCGGCACGGCACGACCCCCTCGATCATGGACTACGCGCGTTTCAACTACGTGGCCCAGCCGGGCGACAAAGGGGTGAAACTCACCCCGCCGGACCTCGGACCCTATGACGAATACGTCATCAAATACGCCTACACGCCGCTGCCCGACAAAAAGGACATGTTCGACGAGGAGAAGACCATCCGCGGATGGATCGACGAGAAGGTCGGCGACCCGATCTACCGTTACGGCCGCCAGCAGGTGGTCGCCCGCTACGACCCCACCGCCATCGAGGAGGACCTCGGCGACGACCACATCAAGGCCGGCGACTACGGCATCGGCAACCTCAAATACGTCCTCTCGCACATGGAGGAGTGGATCACCGACGAGGAGGACCCCGACCTGAAAATCCGCACGGAGCTTTACGAGGCCGCGGCCGGACAGTTCGCCCGCTACGTGAACGCCGTGATGCTCAATGTGGGCGGCATCTACCTCACGGACGTGAACAGCAACACGGCGGGCGGTCCGCAGGCCGTTTCCGTCCCGAAGGAGTTGCAGCGCGCATCGCTGAAATGGGTGCTCGGGCAGATAAAGGACTCGGCATGGCTCGAACAGCCCGCGCTGACCGAAAAACTGCCGCTGCACGTGGACCTCTCGTTCATCCTGCGCTTCAACTTCTGCCGCGCGTTCTTCACCTATTATAAGAACGTCATACTCTCGTCGCACATCGCCGACGATCCCTACACGCCGCAGGAGTATATGGACGACCTCTACGGCATCGTCTTCGAAAGCACGATCAAGGGGCGCCCGGTGTCGCCGTCGGAACGGCTCATCCAGCGGATGTTCGTCGACGCGGCCGCGGACGTCGCTTCCAGCGAGGCCAAGCGCATGAAGCTGGGCGGCATCGCGGAGGCCTACGCCCCCTCGGTGGACGAGATCGCGCTGATGGGCCTCGACCGGAGCGGCGTCGTGGAGCGTTACCTCGGCCCGCTGCGCGAGGCCGAAGAAGAGCACGGAAAGGGATATGTCGCCTCGCTGCTCTGGAACAGCGACGCCCTGTCGTCGGGCTACGGCTGGCAGTACAACGTCCAGCTGCGGTCGATCGACGAGTCGCGCGCGCTGTTCGTCAACGTCAACGACCGGATCCTGAAACTGCTGCGGTCGCGCGTGAAAAGCGCCACGGGAGAGACACGTGCCCACTACCAGGGCATGATCTACGTACTCGAACGCAGCCTGTTCCCGTCACAGAAGAACTAAAACCCGAGCAGACCGGCCGGAGCGGCCGGTCTGCCTAAAAACCCAAACACATGCAAAGAATTCTACAACTTTTCAGCCGTGCGCTGCGGCTGTCGCTGGTCGCGGGCTTGTTATGCTGCATAGCCGCTACGGCGCAGGCGCAGGGGGGGGGTGAACCGATCAACCTGAACGCGACGCTCACCGTCACGCTGACGGAGAAACCCGCGGCCGCGGTGCTCGACGAAATCACCCGGAAGACAGGCATCAAATTCGCCTACGATCCCGAAGACATCCGCCGGCTCCCGGCCGTGAGCGGCGAATTCAAAAAAGCCACCGTACACGAACTGCTCGACAAGTGCATCGCCGGGTCGACGTTCAAATACGCCATCGAGAACAACGTCGTGCTGGTCTACGACTCGACGGTCAAGATGCGCAAGTTCACCGTGAGCGGAACCGTTCGCGACACCGGCAAAACGGTGCTGCCCGGCGCATCGGTCATTCTGAAAGGCGGTGCGGGACAGGGCGTCTCGACCGACGAAAAGGGCCAGTTCACCTTCACCTTCTCGACCAAGACCAGCCCTGCCGTCCTCGAAGTCGGGTTCCTGGGCATGGAGACCCAGCAGGTGATCATCACCGGCTCGGCGAAGGGGCTGAACGTCACCCTCAAGGAGGGCGGCACGCGCATCGACGACGTGGTCGTCAACGGCATGTTCACCCGCAACAAGAACACCTACACGGGTTCGGTGACCTCGATCAAGGGCGAAGACCTCGTGGCCATCTCGAACACCAACCTGATGTCGGCCCTGAGCGCCGTGACCCCGGGCATGGTGGTCGTACAGAACAACGCCCTCGGCTCGAACCCCAACGCCATTCCCGAAATCCTGATCCGCGGTTCGAACTCCATCGCCACCTCGGCCGAGGAGAAGGCCTACAACAACCCGCTGATCATCCTCGACGGCGCCGAAATCAGCATGGAGGAGCTGTACGACCTCGACATGTACGAGATCGAGCGCATCGACGTCCTGAAGGACGCGCAAGCCTCGATCGTCTACGGCGACCGGGCGGCCAACGGCGTAATCGTCATCGAACGCCAGCAGGTGACCGACAGCAAACCCCGCCTGAGCTACAACTTCGTGCCCGAACTGAGCATCCCGGACCTGAGTTCGATGAACCTCTGCAACGCGGCGCAGAAACTGGAACTGGAACGCCTGGCCGGACTCTACGAATCGGACAACGGCGCGATGGACAAGGCCTACGCCTACAAATTGCAGAACGTCCGCCGGGGCGTCAACACCGACTGGATACGCGCCCCGCTCCGCGTACCGTTCAGCCACACCCACTCGCTCTCGCTGAGCGGCCGCGCCCAGAAGATCGACTACCGCGCATCGCTGCGCTTCAGCGACAAGTACGGCGTCATGAAGGGCGACAACCGCCGCAACTACACGCTCAACTTTTCGATAGGCTACCACATGCGTGACAAGCTCACGCTCCGTTACACGGCCAACTACACGCTGACCGACGCGACGGATTCGCCCTACGGCAAATTCAGCGCCTACACGAAACTCAACCCCTACGAGTCGCCCTACGACGAGTACGGCGAACTGGTCAAGGCCTTCTATTTCGACCCCGAGGACACCTCGACGACGAGCGAAGGCTACCAGGTCAACCCGCTCTACAACGCCACGCTGTCGAGTTTCAGCACCTCGCGCAACCAGACCCTCCGCAACACGGTCGACGCCAAATGGTACGTGACCAAGGATTTCTACGTCTCGGGACAGTTCAACATCGACGTCAAGAGCAGCCAGTCGGACAAATACGTTTCGCCCGACGACGCACAGTTCCTCGGCGAGAACGACCCGGCCAAGCGCGGTCTCTACGGACTGGGCACGGGCAAGGCGTTCAACTACGACGGCAAGATCGTGCTCAACTACGGCCGCAACATCGGGCAGGAAGGCTCGGGATTCGTGATCAACGCCGGAAGCGACATCCAGCACACCAATGCCACGACCTCGTACATCACGGCGATGGGCTTCCTGAAAGACAACCTCTCGGACATCAAATACGCCCTGGGATACGACTCCTCGAACCTCCCGAGCGGAACCGAGACGCTGCTGGCAAAGGTCGGATTCTTCGCCAGCGGCAACATCTACTTCCGCAACCGGTATTTCGCCGACGTTTCGTACCGCACGTCGGGATCGTCGGCCTACGGCAAGGAGAACCGGTTCGCACCGATGTGGTCGTTCGGCCTGGGATGGAACCTCCACAAGGAGAAGTTCCTCGAAAACGTCGAATGGATCGACGTGATCCGCCTCAAATGGTCGTGGGGCTACAACGGCCAGACCACCGGCAGCCCCTACCAGGCCATCACGACCTACAAGTACAGCAACAGCAACATCTACTACACCGGCGTGGGAACCGTGCCGATCCGCATGGGCAACCCGGAACTGAAGTGGCAGCGCGTGCTGAAGAACAACTTCGGCATCAACCTCACGCTCTTCAAGGAGCGGCTGGTGATGAGCTTCGACTACTTCCGCAACACCACCAAGGACCAGCTGATGACGATTCCCCTCCCGGCATCGACCGGTTCCGAGGACATCGTCGTGAACTTCGGCGAGAACCAGAACGTAGGTTACGACTTCTCGGTGGCGGGACAGGTGATCCGCAGCAAGAACTGGGCGTGGACGACCGTCATCAACGGTTCGCACGTCAAGGACCGCATCAAGCAGATCAGCGACAAGCTGAAGAACACCGCCTACCAGCTCGAAGAGGACAACCCGCTGAAACTGCGCTTTAGGGAAGGCGGCTCGCAGTACGACATCTACGCCGTGCGTTCGGCCGGCATCGACCCCGCCACGGGACAGGAAATCTTCATCAACAAAAACGGCGAATACACCTTCAAGTACGACGCCGCGGACGAGGTGGTCGTGGGCAACACGCAGCCCAAGCTCCAGGGCACGTGGCTCAACACGCTGCGTTACAAGGGATGGTCGCTGAACTTCGTTTTCAGCTACACCTTCGGCGGCGACACCTACAACAAGACCCTCTGGGAGAAGGTGGAAGACATCGACCCGCGCTACAACGTCGACGAACGCGCCTTTACGGACCGCTGGAAGAACCCGGGCGACCTGTCGCGCTACCTGGCCATCAAGGAGCGGCGTTCGATGACCCCGCACAACTCGGAGCGTTTCGTGGAGCGGCTCAACGAACTGTGGCTTTCGAGCGCGACGCTCACCTACGAATTCCAGCCGAAATTCCTCAAACGGCTCGGGTTCAAGCGTCTGGCCGTCGGCGTCGGCGTATCGGACATCGTCCGCTTCTCGACCGTCAAATACGAGCGCGGTACGAGCTACCCCTACTGCCGCACCATCAACCTGACATTCCGTCCCACGTTCTAATATTGCCGAGACCATGAAACGAATGAAAAAATACAGCTATATCCTGCTGGCCCTGCCGCTGCTGCTGGGCAGCTGCGAGGCGTATCTCGACGTCAATCCCAAATCGGAGGTGACCGACAAGGAGCTTTTCTCGACGGCCGAAGGCTGCGAAGACGCCATCTACGGCATCTATACCGAGATGGGAACCAACAAGAACCTATTCGCCTACGCACTCACGTTCGGCTATCCGGAACTGATGACCGGCAACTTCACCATCAGCCAGAGCGACAACATGGCCTACGTCGTACAGCGCCTGTGGGAGCACGAAAACGCCGTCACGGTAGCCGAAAACCTCTGGATCAACGGATACAAGGCCATCGGATACGTCAACAAGGCGCTGATGCACGTCCTGCCCAAGTCCGACGACGAATTCCGCCACATCCGGCTCTACAAAGGCGAACTGCTGGCGCTGCGCGCCTACCTCCATTTCGAAATGGCCCGCATTTTCGCCGTGTCGTTCGCATCGGGAGACGCCGCAGCCAAAGCCAAGGCCATTCCCTACGTGACCAAATACGGCATGGAAGTCACCCCGTACAGTTCGCTGGAAAAGGTGTTCGAACTGATCGTCGCGGACCTGACCGAGGCGGAGAAATACCTCGCGGCGGACGAGGAACTGGTGACGGCGACCCGCACCAACGCCTCCGACGGCTTCACGAGCTGCCGCATCACGCACCTGAACCTCTACGCCGTACAGGCGCTGCTGGCCCGCGCCTACTGGACGATGGGCAACCTGGACCTGGCCGAGGATTACGCCGAGAAGGTGATCGACAGCGGCAAATTCCCGCTGATGACGACCGCCGAGGCCTGGAACGCCGTGGAGACCGGCACGCTCAACATGCAGGAGACAGTCTTCGGGCTCTACTCGACGCAGTACACCTACAACTTCTACCGGAATCACATCTACCAGGGCGGAACCCTTGCGCTTTCCGGCCAGTATTCCGAAATCTACACCACCGACCAGTCCGGTACGGACAAGCGTTACTCGGCCTGGTTCGACACGGGCAATTCGTGGTGCATCAAACACTACAACAAGATGTACGCCCAGGGAGAGACCAACCCCACGTACAGCGGCAAATCGATCCCCGGACCGAGCCTGATCCGGATTCCCGAAATGTACTACATCGTGGCCGAAGCCAACCTCACGAAGGACCCGGACAAGGCGACGGAATACCTCGACTACGTGGTCAAATCGCGTGACCTGACGCCTTTCGCCGACCGCGAAACGGGCAAAATCACCGAGAGCAACATCATCAACGAGCGCCGGAAGGAGTTTTTCGCCGACGGCGAGGACTTCTTCAACATGAAACGATTGCAGCTGGACATTACGATGCCGGGAGGCAATTTCGCAGGGACCGACGACGCGACCTACACGATGCCCGTCCCGCAGAGCGTAGAGGACAATTACAGACAATAACGCAAGCCTTATGAAACACCTCATTTTCAAAATAGCCGTCCTGGCCGGAACCGTCGCGGCATTCGCCTCCTGTTCCGACACGTGGCTGATGTACGACACGTCGCAGAAGGACAAACTCTATTTCAAATACGAGAACTATCCGAGTCTGGACCAGTATCTCTCGACCGACTTTTCGTTCGCCCTGCTCGACGAATCGGTGAAAGAGGTCAAGAAGACCGTGACCGTGACCCTGCTGGGAATGCCGGCAGACCGTGACCGCACGTTCGAGGTAAGGGCCATTCACGACACCACCTCGAATTACACCACGGGCGGCGTACAGCGCGAGCTGATCGACGCCGTCGAGGGCGAAGACTACACGATCGACAGGCTCGTCGTCCCGGCCGGAGCCGTGGAGGGGCAGATCGACGTGACGCTGAAGCGCACGGAGAAGATCATGACGAAAACAGCATCGCTGGTGCTCCAGATCGCCCAGAGCGAAGAGTTCGAAGGCGTGCCCCGGAACGTCTACCGGTTCCTGATCTCGGACGGAACCGCCGCCTGCCCCTACTGGTGGTACTACTCCGCCACCCAGCAGTGGTATCAGTATACGGGCGAATTCCGGCAGGACAAATACCGGAAACTGCTGGAACTCTACCACGGCATCGCGGAGACCAACCCGACGCTCTACGCGTCGATGGTCGAACAGTACGGCGAGAATATCGACAACGATTACTACACGGGACTCAACGGACAGCAGCTGCGCATGAGCATGGGGTTCATGGTCAACCGGCAGAACCCCCACAAGATGGCCTGGCTCCGCTACGTGCTCTGCCCGCTGTTCGACTACTATTCGACCAATTACCCCGACCTGGAGTATTATACGACCGGAAGCGTCAACGTAACGACAGGCGGCTGGCGAGACCCGGCAAATAACTATTAACCGAAAAGTACCATGAAACAACTTGCGAAATACCTGTTGCCGCTCTGCTGCGGAATCGCGCTGGCCTCCTGCTACGGACTCGACAAAGAGGAGTACCGGGAGCTGGCCCCGATCACGGTGAGCGGTCTGGACCGGACCATCTACGCCAAGGCGACCGAAACGCTCCATCTCGACAAGCTCCGCGTGGAGAGCGAAAGCGGGCAGGACCCCGTCTACGAATGGTCCTACGGAAAACCCGCGGGAGACTTCCCCGGCATGGTCGATACGACGTTCATTTCCAGTTCGCCGACGCTCGACTACGCATTCGACAAGGCCGGCAGCTACGTACTGCGCCTGCGGATCGACAACGGTGAAAGCATCGGATTCCATTACTACGACCTGCGCGTGCAGGCCGGGTTCGACGAAGGGTTCCTGATCCTCTGCAACGACGACGAGGGCGCCGGATCGCTCGCCTTTGTCAAGAAACGCTCTCCGCAGGAGGAGGCCGAAGGCGCCCAGGAGGTCTGGGACAATCTGCTGACGATCAATCCGGAATACGACTTCCGCAGCCTGCGCGACGTCTACGTATTCTCCTCGCCGGGATACTCCTCGGGAATCCTGATCTCCTCGGGCGACGACGAAGGCTCGATCTACCGCCTCGACCCCGTGACGCTGGGCGTCACCTATCGCATGAAGGGTATGGACGAATACGGGGTCCGCACCGGACAAATCCTGGGCGAAAGAACATCGGGAACCGCTCACTGGGCCTATCTGATCGGCGACGACGAGAGGGCCTACCGCTACGAATTCTCGACCGACATGCTCATCGTGCGGGAAACGCCTTTCCCCGCACGATACGGCCGGCAGGGACTGTTCGCCTCGAAAACCGCCGGGGTGCGCGACATCCTCATGTTCTCCGAGGCCGGAATCACCGGATTCCCCAATTCGAAAATCGCGGGATACGCCGCACCCGACGGATACGAATTCATCAACATGGCAGCAGGCCGTGTCGGGGCAGGACAGTATGACGCCTCCAAATACTACTGCATAGCCCGTACGATCGAAGGGACGCCGAAGACCGTCAAAATCATCAGCACCAGCTCGTCGCTTTCGAGTCCGACCGAGATCAAGACCTACAACGAGGTGCAGCCGATGCTGATGAATGCGAACACCCGGATCGTCACAACGAAGCTCAACGGAAACGCCTACTACGACTACGACAACAAGATCTATCACTGGGCGATGACAGGCGTCGACCCGGTCGTTCCCGTCGAAGGGACCAAGCCCGACATCACGCTGCCCGACGGCGAACAGATCATGGACATATGCACGAACGCCGTACCGTCGACCTCCTCCGCGGTGATCGACGACGACCAGCTGCTGATCGCCACCTACAATCCGACGGCAACCGGCCGCAAGCCCGGCAGCCTCTACGTTTACAGTCTGAAGACGATGGAGAAGGTGAAGGAGTATGTCGGCATCTGCGAAAAGCCCGTGGCCGTGGCCTACAAGTTCCCCACGTCGAACTGACGGTCCGTCCATACGACCCGTTCCGCATCCGGCCTTCCCCTCGCGGGAGGGCCGGATCGTTTTTCGGGAACCGCAGGCGTCATAGTCCCGGTTTCGCTTTGCAGAAAAGAAAAAACCGGCTATCTTTGTATGCCGGCCCCGCGAGACAGATTGCGGAGGCTCCCGGATGGAATAACGATCGAAGAAAGTCATACCAGTACAAAGAATTACATTTTATGTTTTTAGAAAATGCCAGCCGCAAGGGCTGGATCGAAGTCGTGTGCGGTTCGATGTTCTCGGGGAAGACCGAGGAGTTGATCCGCCGCCTGAAACGAGCCAAGTTCGCCCACCAGCGGGTCGAGATTTTCAAACCCCGGATCGACGTGCGCTATTCCGAGGAGGAGGTCGTCTCGCACGACTCGAACGCCATCCGCTCCACCCCCGTCGAGTCGCCGCAGAACATCCTGCTGATGACAGCCGATGTCGACGTGGTGGGCATCGACGAGGCACAGTTCTTCGACCAGAGCATCGTCGACGTGTGCCGCCGGCTGGCCAACAACGGCGTGCGCGTGATCGTCGCGGGACTGGACATGGACTACACCGGAAAGCCGTTCGGCCCGATGCCCGCGCTGATGGCCACCGCGGAGTATGTCACCAAGGTTCACGCCATCTGCGTCCGCTGCGGCAACCTCGCACACCACTCGCACCGCCTGACGAGCGACGAAAAGCAGGTGATGCTGGGCGCGCAGGACAGCTACGAGCCGATCTGCCGCCATTGCTTCAACCGCCTGGTGAACGGCGGAAAGGAGTGAATCCCCGGCCGCAGGAGGGGGGGGGCATGACAAAGAAACCGCAGTCCGGAAATCCGGGCTGCGGTTCTGTTTCTCGGGGCAGGGTCTCCGACTTCCGGCATGCAGGCGCCCGTCAGCGGGCGGCGCGCAGGGCGTCGACGAACCCGGGCCAGAGCACCCAGAGGTTCTCGGTCTGGAGCCACAGTTCGCGGGCCTGCGCGGCGGGCGAGGGGCGTTCGCTCCCGATGTCCAGCAGATACGCTTCGTCGGCCGGATGTTCGTCGGCGGTAAATTCGGCGAACCAGGGCGCAAAACGCGTCCGGAAACGCTGCAACTCCCCTTCGGGCAGTTTTCCGCTGCGGCGGAAAGCCGACCACAGCAGCAGCACCTCACGCCCCGGATGCTTGTCCGACACGTCGTTGATCACCTCGTCGAACAACTCCTGCTCGTCCATGGCCAGGTAGTCGAAGGCCAGCAGTTCGCTCCCCTCCAGATGGTCTTCGGGATCGAGTTCGAGGAGCATTTCGAGCAGCGCCGCCGACATTTCGAAATCGTTGATCAGAAAGTGGTCGATGGCCGAGGCGAAGATCAGTTCGAGTGCCGCGCGCGAATTGCGGTGGTTCCATTCGAGATTGACCTCCTCGTCCTCGGGAATCAGTTCCGCAAGGCGCTGGAAAGCCTGGAAACGCTCGTTGCAGGCTCCCTCTATATCGCCGGCGGCCTGCATCTCGCGGGACCGGGCGAGGACTTTCGCGAAATTATAGGGTCCTTCGCCGACCACCTCGAAAGTCTGGTCGGGCGTGGGTTCAAGATATGCCTTTTGCATCGTTGTCTTTGAGTTTGAGGATCATGGCGACAAGTACCGCCAGCGTCACGCCTCCGCCCAGCAGGTAAGCCGCCGTACGGTTCTGCATGCCCAGCATCAGCGGCGAAACGAAAATATAGCTGGCGCAGACGTAAGTCATGACGAGGGCCGGGATCAGTCCCACCCACACGTTGCGCCCCCGGTGGCGGAGATAGGCGACGATCATCCAGAGCGTCACCGCCGCGAGGGTCTGGTTCATCCACGCGAAATAGCTCCACATGGCCTGGAAAGGCAGTCCGAAGATGATCAGCAGACCCAGTGCGAAAAGCGGAAGGCAGATGTAGATGCGCTTGCGCAGCGTGCGCTGTTCGATGCCCATGAAGTCGGCGACGATCAGTCGTGCGGAGCGGAAGGCCGTATCCCCCGAAGTGATGGCGCAGGCCACCACGCCGAAGATGACGAAGACGGCCAGCACGGGACCCAGCGTCTTGTTGGCGATCACGTCGATCATCACGGCCGCCTGCCCCCCGTATTCGGCGATGGCAGCGTTCAGCCCCGCGACATCGCCCCAGAAGGCCATGGCGACGGCAGCCCAGACGAGGGCGATGATAGATTCGGAAATCATCGCGCCGTAGAAGACCGAGCGGCTTTCGCGCTCGTTGCGCATGCAACGGGCCATCAGCGGCGACTGCGTGGCGTGGAAGCCCGAAATGGCGCCGCAGGCAATGGTCGTGAAGAGCATCGGGACGATCGGGAAGTCCTTCGCATCGGCGATACAGTTTTCGAAGGAGGTGAATTCCGGAATGGCGTATTCGCCGCTGAAAAGCAGCACGACGAGGATGCCGACGGCCATGAACAGCAGCGCGAAGCCGAAGACCGGGTAGATGCGGCCGATGATCTTGTCGACGGGCAGCAGCGTGGCGGCGATGTAGTAGACGAGAATCACGCCCAGCACGATCAGCAGCAGCCACGAGAAACCGCCGAAGGCGATGCCTTCGAGCGCCGGAACGTCGAGGCGGTTGGCGATGAGCGAGGCGGGCTGCGAGAGGAACACCGCCCCCACGAGGATCATCAGCCCGGCGGAAAAGAGCCGCATGACGAGCTTCATGCCGCCGCCGAGGTAGACCCCGGCCGTCTCGGGAAGGCTCGCGCCGTCGTGGCGCAGGGAAATGACCCCGGCGATAAAATCATGGGCCGCACCCATAAAGATACCACCGAAAGTGATCCACAGAAACGCGACCGGACCGTAGGCCGCACCGAGCACGGCGCCGAAAATCGGGCCGAGCCCCGCAATGTTGAGCAGTTGGATCAGGAAAATGCGCCACCGGGGCAGGGGCACGTAGTCCACGCCGTCGTAAAGGCGGCTGCAGGGCGTCGGAGCCGCCGGGTCGATGCCGACGAGCCGTTCCAGATAGCGCCCATAGGTGAAATATGCGGCCACCAGCAACGCCAGGCACACCAGAAAAGTAATCATTGCAAAATAGCTTCGGGTCAGTTTTAGCGCGAATATAGCAAGAAAAGCGAGAATTTTCGCAAAATTGTTGCGAGAAAAAAATATTTTTCAGATATTTGCAGTCCCAAAGGGAACCTTGGCGTTCCCGAAAGGCTGAATTAGCTCAGCGGTAGAGCACTTCACTCGTAATGAAGGGGTCCCGAGTTCAAATCTCGGATTCAGCTCTGAAAGTCAGCAACTTACAGAAATGTGATTGCTGGCTTTTTTGTTTCCATACGGTGAAAAACAGGGATGGGAGGGGCTTCTAACGGCCCTGATTTCCCATAAACTTCCCATTGAACTTCCCATAGAAAAGTTTGTTCACCCTCTGCATCAATTCGATGCAACGCAATGACATTCAAGGCAATAATCCGAAAGGACGTAATTTATAAAAACAATACCTCTCCTCTCTCCATTCAGTTTCTCCACGACGGTCGTAAGAAAACCGTCGGTTTGGGTGTTTCCGTATCCCGTGAATACTGGGACGCAGAAGCACAAAAGGTAACGGAAGACTGCCCCGACAGGGACAATATTCAGTTTCAGATAACAGCCAAAATCAAGGAGTACAACAAGAAAATCCAACGGTTGGAAGCGTTGGATATTCCCGTGAATTTCGATACGTTATTCGATGCAAAACCCGCTCGTTCAGTCGGAATTACCATAAAGGATGGTTTCAAGGCAGAAATCGAAAGACTGGAATCTCTCGGCAAAATCAACTCGGCCACCAAGCACAAATACGCCCTGCAAGTATTGGATGGCTACAAACCAACCACTATGGCATTAGAGGCTATCGACCTCGACTATCTGAAAGGATTGGAATTGTACCTGCGCCAGCGAGGGAACAAGGACAACAGCATCGCAACCCGCTTCGCTATCTTTAAGGCCATCTACAATAAGGCGGTTAAGGAGGGCAAAGTGACGGTGAAGCAAAATCCGTTCACACTGTTTCAAGTGGGTAGCTTGTGGGCTAAAACGCGCAAACGGGCAATCGACAAGGACGACATCCAACGGTTAATCGACCTCGACATTGCAGAGGGACACACGACAGAATACAGACGCCTCGCAAGGGATTTATTCCTCTTCTCCTACTTTACGGCAGGGATGAATTTGGGCGATATAGCGCGGTTGCGTTATAAGGACATCATTAAGGAGAGGGTTTATTATTCCCGCCACAAAACGCAGAAATTGTTGTCCTTTCAACTCGTACCGAACGCCATGCAGATTATCGAGAAATACAGCAAGGCCAACCATGCACAGGAAGATTATATCTTCCCAATTCTTGACCGCTCGGAACACAAGACGGCACAACAGATTTTCAATCGACTGCACAAGGTTCTGCGGAAAGTCAATCGGGAATTAAAAACGCTGGGTGAGCAGATAGGACTGGAAATGCCATTGACTACCTATGTAGCCCGTCATACTTACGCCACAGTCTTAAAACGGTCAGGCGTTAGCGTGGCATTGATTTCCGAATCGCTGGGCCATTCTGATTTATCGACGACCCAAATCTACTTGGACAGTTTCGAGAACTCACAGATAGATGCGGCCATGCAGCATTTATTGTAGAGAGGAGCAAGGACAAACTTTGTAAAAGGGTCTAAAAGATAAACCCTTTTACAATGTCTGTCCTCACTCTCTACTCAACCAGCATCAACAGTTCATAAAAGACAAGGACAGACATTGACAAGGGGTCTATAATTCATACCCCTTGACAATGTTTGTCCTTTTTACTTATCGAGATTTATATACATTATCGAACTAATAGAACAAAATGTCCTGTATAATTGTTCTAATTGTCTTTTGAAACAATGTTGTATCGGGTTTTTAGTACAAAAATGCAGTGCATTTAAGGGTATTCAGAACAAAATCACAATCACAAGTGCGGCAAAGGCCATCTGGGGTGTGCTATATGCGATTCTGTAAGGAGCTATGAATGAGGGCCATTTTTCACAGAGAGTGCTTGAAATATCTCCCAAAAAGCGGCCGACAAACTTGTAAATATGAAGGATTTTTACTATATTTGTAATAGCAAATCCGAGATGGGAAATTCTTTTTGCTTCCATAGAAAAATAAGTTTACAAGCAGATAAGGACAGTAGATAATGCTGTCCTTGTCTTTGCACTCTATTTCCACATTTTTTGAGTGCGAAACGGATATTCCCTTTAATACGATCAATCCAGAATCAAAAATTATGGAAGATACGGATAAAGAGATAGAGTAGGTTTCTGAATGATGGGATAGATAGTTGCTCAAAACTGTCCTGTGCTAACTGCTCAAAAGTGTCCTATATATACACTACCTACTTATACATAACCTATTAAA
>OGHO01001473.1_pt1 | contig 22487 bp, 21 predicted proteins | sample 1571421 | NCBI WGS metagenome assembly OGHO01 (sample SAMEA2581937, study PRJEB24529) | metagenome | biome: Human gut stool | place: China | collected 2011
GGACCTCGTACCCGGCGGCCGCGAGCCGTGCCATCAGATGCTCGCTGTCGACGGTGTTCTTCGAGCATCCGAGCGTTATGACGTTAATTTTTTTCATGGCCGAACAACGCGTTGACGAACTCCTTCCGGTCGAAGATGCGCAGCTGGTCGATGCCTTCGCCGATGCCGATGTAGCGCACCGGAATGTGGAACTGGTCGCTGATGCCGATCACCACGCCGCCCTTGGCCGTGCCGTCGAGCTTGGTGATCGTAAGCGAGGTGACCTGCGTGGCTTGCGTGAACTGCTTCGCCTGCTCGAAGGCGTTCTGCCCCGTCGAGCCGTCGAGCACGAGCATCACCTCGTGCGGCGCGCCTGGAATCACCTTGCCCATGACGTTGCGGATTTTCGTCAGCTCGTTCATCAGGCCCACCTTGTTGTGCAGACGCCCGGCGGTGTCGATCAGCACCACGTCGGCGCCGTTGGCCTTGGCCGAGGTGAGCGTGTCGAAGGCCACCGATGCGGGGTCGGAACCCATCTGCTGGCGGATCATCGTCGCTCCGGCACGGTCGGCCCACACCTGCAACTGGTCGATGGCGGCCGCGCGGAACGTGTCCGCCGCGCCGATCCAGACCTTCCGGCCCGCCTTGCCGAGCTGCGCAGCCAGCTTGCCGATGGTCGTGGTCTTGCCGGCGCCGTTGACGCCCACGACCATCACCACGTAAGGCTGTCCCTCGGTGGCGTCCAGTCCGAAATTCTCCGACGAACCGTGCGCATCCTCCATCAGCGTCGCGATCTCCTCGCGCAGGATCGATTGCAGCTCCGAGGCGTTCATGTATTTGTCCCGGGCCACGCGCTCCTCGATGCGGCGGATGATCTTCACGGTCGTCTCCACGCCCACGTCCGACGAGATGAGCACCTCTTCGAGGTCGTCGAGCACCCCGGTGTCGATCGTCGACCGGCCCGCCACGGCCCGCGCCAGTTTCGAGAAAAGCCCCGTTTTGGTCTTTTCGAGTCCGGCGGAGAGCTCTTCCTGCTGTTTCTGCGCCTGCTCCCCGGTGGGCGGCGTATCCTGTTTCTTTTTGAAAATATCGAAAAATGCCATGTCTTAAGGATTAATCCTTTGCAAAGATAGGAAAAATGCAGGACGGTTCCAAAACCGGATCGCCATCCGGTTTGGCAAAACGTTCCGATACATGAAAGGGTCGTTACGATCCCGGCACCGAAGAGACGAAAAAGCCGGATGGGGCCGAACCCGAACGCCTTCGGGGCGAAAAAGAGGTTCCGACTCCTAAAAGTGTCGTCGCGACACCGATGATAACAAGAAAGTTTGGAAAAAAGCGTTATATTTGTCGTATATACCTGTATTGACAATGATGAAACGAACCATTCTGCTGTTGCTCGCAGCGCTGTGCGGCGCTCTGACGGCCGCCGCCCAGGACCTGATCGTCAGGACCGATGCCTCGAAGATCGAAGCCAAAGTGATCGAAATCACGCCCGAAGCGGTGCGTTACAAGCGTTTTTCGAACCCCGACGGTCCGACCTACGTGCTTCCCGTTGCGCAAATCCATTACATCCGGTATGCCAACGGCGAAAAGGAGTATTACACCAAAACCATTCCCGCGACGCCGCTGACTCCGGCCACCCCGGCTGCTCCCGAGACCCCGGCTGCTCCCGAGACCCCGGCCGCTCCCGAGACCCCGGCCGCTCCCGCTGCGCCTGCCGTGCAGCCCGTTTCCGGAGGCCGGTATGTGCTCAAGCAATATGAAATCGGCGAACTTTACGATCAGAACGGCATCCGGGGCGTGATCTGCCAGCTTTCGGACGACCGCCAGCACGGACTGGTCGTGTCGCTCGATGAAATCTACCTCCACTGGAGCGAGTTCCGCAAGCCGGACCTGCGCCTTGCGGGTGCCGACAACCGCACCGACGGTGTGGCGAACATGGAGAAGGTGGCGCAGTACATCGCTGCGAACAACCTCTCGTGGGACGATTTTCCGGCTTTCAAATGGTGTCGCGACAAGGGCGAAGGCTGGTACCTGCCGGCCATCGACGAACTGCTGACCATCGGCCACAACTACAACGGCGGAACCCGCGTACAGAACAACCGCCAGGCCCGCAACAAATTCAACGACTCGCTCAAGGGCGCCGGGGGTAAGCGCATGGACCGCCTGGTCTACTATTTCTCCTCGACCGAGATGGACGAGAAGAACGCCTACACGACCCATATGGGCATCGAGCCTCCTTATGTGATCGAAATTCCGAAATACAATAAATTCCTCGTGCGCGCCGTGCACAGGTTCTGACCATCTTTATAACATGCATTCTTTGGAGCGAATAAATCTTTTCGTCGCTATCGGCGAAAGCTATGCGCAGCACTGCTGTGTGATGCTGGTTTCCGTACTGGAAAACAACCCGGAACTGGCGTTCGACTGTTGCATATTGACCGACGGCCTTTCAGAGGGCAGCCGGCGCCGGCTCGACGCGGTGGCCAAACGCCATGCGGATTGCCGGCTGGATGTCCGTGTCGTCGACGACGCCGTTTTCCGGGAACTGAAACTCAACATCCCCCACGTCTCGCGGCACACCTATTATAGGTATGCCATTGCGGAACTCTTTCCGCAGCTCGACAAGGCCCTCTACCTCGACGCCGACCTGGTGGTCCGGGGGAGTCTTGCGGAGTTGTGGAATACGAACCTCGGCGGATTTCTGTGTGCCGGAGTGCGCGACCGGGGAATTGAATTGCTTCACTACAAGCCGGAGATCGGGTTCGAGTTGGACGAATTGTACGTCAACGCCGGGGTGTTGGTGCTGAACCTCGCGGAGATGCGCAGGGAAGGGCTTTTTCGCAAATTGTGCGCTGCGACGCAGGAACTGGAGGGGCGGATACGTTTTCAGGACCAGGATATTATCAATATCGTCTGCCGGGGGCGGATTCTCGAGCTGCCCGATCGGTTCAATTTCACCTCGGAGTATGTTCGCGACTATCCCGACCGGCGTTCCGGGGCTGTTGTCGTCCACTACACCGGCGCCCGGAAACCCTGGTCGGCTGCGCTCTGCCCCAATGCCCTGAAAGGGCTTTATTATCATTACCTGGCCCGTACGCCGTACCGTTTGGCCCGCTACGGGCTGCAACTGCGGCAGACCGTGCAGAAAACGTTGCCGGCGTTCCTGCGCAAACAGCCGGCCGGGGTGAAACCCATTCGGGTCGCGCTGATCGTCAATGAGTTTTTTGGTGGCGGAGGCACGGCCATCGGTGGCATCGGATTCCTCGCGCGCAACTACATTGCCAAATACATTCCCTGCGACGACATCCGGATCGACGTGCTGATCGGGCGGCATCACGGACTCTCGATGGCTTCGCGGATTCGCGTGGATAACGTTTTCCTCTACCGCCTGCCGGGCCGCCATTTTATCGCCCGGTGGCTTAAACGCAAGCATTACGACCTCTACTTCGCGCCCGAGATGACGTGGGACATGCTCCACTACGAGGGGAAAAGCGATACGCCGCTGCTGCTCTGGGTGCAGGACCCGCGGCCCTGGACCGACTGGCTGGAGATTCAGACAGTCGGGTTGTTCCCCGAAACCTGTTACTGGAACACCCGGATTTATGAATCCGTGAATCGGCTTTTCAAACAAGGACGGGTGTCGTTCGTTACCCAGGGGCGCTACCTCGCCGACAAGGCCCGCATCCTTTACCGGCTCGCCGGACAGACCCCCGTGGAGTACCTGCCCAATCCGATCGACGTGGAGACCGGGTTCGATCCCGACACGTGCGTCAAGCATGACGAGGTGGTTTTCGTCGGCCGCATCGCCTCGGTTAAACGGGCGTGGCTGTTCTGCGAGGTCGCCAAGCGTATGCCCGAATACGAGTTCTACCTGGTCGGGCAGTCGCAGATCGAGAAGGATCGTAACGAGGAGATCATGGCGCCCTATCGCACGGGCATTCCCAACCTCCATTTCGTCGGACACCTCGAAGGCGAAGAGAAGTTCCGCCGCATCCGCGAGGCGAAGATTCTGATTAACACGTCTATTCACGAGGCGCTGCCCGTGACGTTCCTCGAAGCGCTGGCCTGCGGCACGCTCTTGGTGAGTTGCCAGAACCCCGACGGGATGACTTCGCGCTTCGGTATCTACACCGGACCGGTGCTCGGTGACGGATTCGACAAGGTCGACCTTTTCGTCGATGCGGTCCGCACGCTGATCAAGGACGAGGCGCGGCGCAAGGAACTGTCCGCTGCGGCGTGCGAGTACGTGAAATCCGTGCACGGCGTCGGGGAGTTTGTCCGCAACACCCGCCGTCTGATCCGGGAAACGGCGCGGCGGCGGTAACGGCCTGCCGCCGACATCCTGAAAACACAAAGGGCATCCCGAAAGATGCCCTTTGTATTTAAGAGTCGTGCTCTTAAAATACTTATTTCTTCTCCTCGAAGAAATCCTTTACCTGGTCGTTGGCGATGACACCTTCCTTGAACATGTAGGAACCGGTCTTGTCCGACTTGACCATCTTGATGCACTTGGTGAACTGCTTACCCGTGCCGGTTTTCAGTGTTGCGACTACTTTCTTTGCCATAGAGCTTCTTTACTATTTGATTTCACGGTGAACGGTAACCCGCTTGAGGAAAGGATTGTACTTCTTACGCTCCAGACGGTCGGGGGTGTTTTTCTTGTTCTTGGTGGTGATGTAACGGGACATTCCCGCAACGCCGCTCTCTTTTTGTTCGGTGCACTCGAGGATGACCTGAACTCTGTTGCCTTTCTTTGCCATTTGCTACTCGTTGTTTTTAGTACACGCTTTTGGGTGCGGCAGCTTCGCGCAGAGCGGCTGCAAGCCCTTTCTTGTTGATTGTTTTCATGCCGGCGGCGGATACCTTCAGGGTAATCCAGCGACCCTCCTGCTCGGACCAGAAGCGCTTGGTTTTCAGATTGGGACTGAATTTGCGCTTGGTCTTGTGGTGCGAGTGCGAGACGTTATTTCCCACGATCGCCACTTTGCCTGTGATTTCGCAAACTTTCATTGTTTGATTATTTTTGGTTAAAACCCGATTAAGGGAGTGCAAATATACAACAAAACTATTTATCGGCAAAAAGAAATCAATAAAACATACAAAATCATTGAACGGCAGCAAATGGCAGTCAATTCATTCCATTTGTCAGAAATATAATCCGGAGTCTGTGAATAACTGTTTTACACGACTGTTTGCTGGTCTTGATTTGTTACCCCGTTGTTACTTTATAATATACGAAAAAAACTCCGAAAATCCAAATAAAAAAATCCGGACAAATTTAATCGATTCATTATTTCCCTCATATAATATGTAAATATTAAAAATAAAATATGACAAATAATGGAATCATAAAATTGCGAAGTAAACCGACCGGTAGTGGGAACCGGTCCCTGTACCTCGATCTGTATTACAGAGGAGATCGTCGATACGAATTTTTGCATCTGTATCTTGTCCCCGAACGAACAAAATCCGACCGACTTAAAAACGAGGAAACCCTCCGGTTGGCAAATGCAATCAAATCCCAAAGAACCGTCGAGTTCTTCAATGATCTACACGGGTTTACCAGCAAAAGACCCGATGTCAATTTGATACAATACATCGAACAGGTCAGTGACAACAAACAGAAGATCGGCAAAAACGGGGTTCCCGGTTCTCTACGGATGTTGATATACCACCTGAAAAAATACAAGGGTGATCGAATTCTGTTGAAAGATGTAGATGTCAAGTACCTGAACGGATTCGTCCGATATTTGTCTTCTGCAATATCGGCAAATTCCGGCAGACAGAAACGAACCCTCAAACAATCGACTCAACACAATATTTTTGCCTCGTTGAAAATGATTATTCATCAGGCAATCAAAGATGAATTGTTGGCCCATGATCCGACCAAATCGGTGGATTCCCCGACGACAGTACAATCTCACAAAGAGTACCTGACCGAATCGGAACTCAAAAAATTGATAGCCACCCCCAGTAGGAACGAAGTTGTCAAAAGATCATTTTTATTTTGTTGTTTTACGGGATTACGACTTTCGGATGTCCGTAATCTGACGTGGAACCACATTACGACGGGATCGGATAATCAAATGCAACTCAACTTTCGACAGAAAAAAACAAAGATCGAGAACTACATTCCCTTGTCGGACAATGCAATCTCTCAACTCCCGGAACAACATTCGTCCGATTCGGTATTCCCGTTACCTTCGGATAATGCAATCCGTGAAACCCTGAAAAAGTGGGTGTCAGATTCGGGTATCGACAAACATATCACGTTCCATTGCAGAAGACACAGAAACCATTCTTTTTCGCTAAAATTCAACAGCTTACAAAATATTTCAGTTTGATAGGTAACGATTTAGAAACCAGCGAAATTCTATGTTTCACCTCGTTTTGCAGTAATTAGAAAGAACGCTTTCAAGGCATAAAGATACTAATTGTTATCCACTTTTCAATATCGTTATACCCACAAATTTTTAAACATTGCGATAAAAAATCTTTTATGAGTAAAATGCTGCATATTATCAGGTTGTCAATGACTGTTTTTAGCCTTTTCAAGTTCGTTGCTCCATTTCAGAATTAGAGCTTGTTTAGTAAAGGACGGCAATTTGTTAAAATCGGCCAATTTATCACCTATATAGCTTAATGCCAATTTTATAAATATGGGTTTACTTACCGGTAATTTACCCTCTCTTCCAACATAAAAAATATCTACTTGATCAATTAATAGCAATTTATCTTCTGTTAGATTAATAAAATTCCCATCTGTCATTGCCTGCAAAAAACGGTTGAAGATTGGGTTAAAAACAGCATTCCCTAATTTTCCTCTCATTTCTTCTTTAGCGGAATCTTTATTGCAAAAATTAATGGAATTGTTAAGGTACGGTGTAATCATTCCTTTAAAATGTTCTGAGTAATATGGTTTTGGCTTTGGGTAGCTGTGTCGTTGAATAAAAATGCATAAGTCCAGGCTTTCATTTAATGAGGTGATAATATCCGAATATGATTGTGAATTTGTAAACCGATTTAGCGGAATATTTTTATTTCGAATATAACATATGACCAAATAAGAGCCTCTTTTTTCAAACAAATCATCATTTTCACAAATATATGCTACTTCTTTTGATTTTAAGATTGGAGTCTCACATGATTTATTGTAGATTTCCATTCGACGGATAGCAATATTGAATATCGGTTGAAAATCATCTATATTATCAGTTGAAGTCCATCGTTCTCCTTTTCCATAAGGATTTGAATATTCTACATTTTCTCTGTCTTTTATTTTATGCAAAAAACTCCCATCTTTATGATACGACATTTCTATTTGGTTGACAAATCTTGATTTGTCTATCTCACTTTCAGTCAGATATCCTTTTTCATCATCTTGGACGTTATTGGTTATAATTGCCAAACCGTTGTAATAATCAGTTATTTTCAAATCTACGATTCCATTTGTACCCATTTGGATGATATTGAATAATCCGTAACATCGACCATTCATTTTGAAGTACACTTTAATTTTTTCTCCTCTATTCATAGTGCCTTTTTTAATTTTCTCTACAAAGTTAGCTATAAAGCAATGAAATACGGACTATTACACTGTATTTTTTGATTGAAACGACCTTTGCAGATAGTCAAATTCAACAAAATCGGCTATGGTTGCCTGAATTTATATTTAAGTCCATACTCTTCAAGTTTGCCGTATAGAGTTGTTCTGCTTATTCCCAATAGTTCGGCGGCGGCACACCGGTTGCCGTTTGTCTGCTTTAATGCACGCATTATCCGCTCCTTATCCTCCGCGTCATTGCGCAGGGCAAAGCTGACGGGAGAGGTCGGTTTCGTCACGGCAAGTTCAAGATGCTCTTTCGTGACCATCCCTTCCTGAGCCTGCAATACCGCTCCCATGATTTTCTGCCGAAGTTCGCGCACATTGCCCGGCCACGGATGGGTCAGCAACGCTTTACGGGCTTCGGAACTGAATCCGCTCACGCTGCATTCCAACTCTTTGTTTGCCATATCACGGAAGAACTCCGCCAACGGCAAGATGTCCTCCTGACAGTCACGCAAGGGCGGAACCGTTATCTCGAAGTCGCACAGGCGGTATAACAAATCTTGTCGGAAGCGTTTCTCGCTTATTGCGATTTTCAAATCCTCGTTTGTGGCGACAATGATGCGGACATTGAAATTCCTGTCCGACTTGTCACCGACAGGGCGATACCGTCTTTCTTGTATGGCACGGAGTAACATCTGTTGGGTTTCCAACGCAAGATTACCCACTTCATCTAAAAACAGCGTTCCGCCTTCTGCCTCATGAAAATATCCTTTCTTGGTACTGTCCGCGCCCGTGAACGCGCCTTTGACGTGTCCGAAGAATGCCGACGGCGCAAGTTCTCTGGAGAGTGAACCGCAATCCACAGCCACAAAGGGCTTGCCCGCCCGTTTGCTCTTGTCGTGCAGGTGGTGGGCGATATGTTCCTTGCCCGTGCCGTTCTCCCCGAATATCATCACGCTCATATCGGTAGCAGCGACCAGCCTTATCCGGTGCATGATTTTCTGAAAGGCGGACCCCTCACGGGCGAACACGGGCATACGGCGGTCTCCCGCTTGTCGTTCTTTCTGTATGGAACGGAGAAGTGGAATGAGTTTGTCCTCCACAAGTTGTTTGGGTATGTAATCCAAAGAACCGAGTTTTATACTCTCGACTGCCGTATGCACTTCGGCGTAGTCGGTCATTATGATGAACGGCTGCATCTTGCCCTCCTTGCGCATCCAGCGAAGCAGGTCTATTCCGTTGCCGTCATTTAGCCGCAGGTCTGATACTACTATATCATCATCCGTTGCCTGTTGCAGATGTTTTTTCGCTGTCGATAAGTGGTAAGCCTGCACGGTGCTGTATCCTTCCCGTTTAAGTAGATTACAGACATACTCGCAATACACGATATTGTCCTCCACCACGATTATTCTTGTCTTATCCATTTTCGTATTTTCTCCTTTCCTCTTTTGCCTGTCGGATTATTTCCGCACCCTTATTCAATACTGCGGTAACAGCATGGCTTAGTTCACTTTCTTCCGGTATTGCCTTTCCATGAAGCACTCTATAAAGCACCCTTAGCGGTTGGTCGGCACGGAATATCTCCCACGAGCTGCGCAAGTGGTGTGTCAAGGCATCAAGTTCTTGCTGGTCGTTTCGCGTTGCCGCATCCCGAACCGCCTGCATTTCCTTCTCAGTTTCCGTTATCAGTTTTTCCAGCATGACAGCTTCATTGCCATAAGATAACAAGGCTGAAAAGTCCGGCTTTCCATCGGACGTTACTTTCATGGCGCATCTGTCGGAAACCTCCATCAGTTCCGATATGGAGAACGGCTTGAACAGGCATCCGGCAAAGCCTTTTGCCAAAAGGTCCTCCGCATCGCAACTTCCTGAAGCGGTTGCCACGACCACCGGAATTGTTTGAGAATTACCAACATTGGAAGAGCGCAGCAGTTCCAACAACTCAAAGCCGTTCATGCCGGGCATATTCAAGTCTGTCAGCAACAGGTTGTATTCTTTCCGGCGGACCATTTCCATCAGTTCCGCCGCATCGGTGCAAGTATCGCAATGTATCCCTTCTTGGGCATACATTTCTTTTAGCATCAGGAGCAACACCTCATCATTATCAATGGCAATAATATTAAGGTTTCTATCTTTCCTATGGATATAGGTTTGTAATGTTTGCTCCGGCAGTTCTTCGGCTTTCTGCATGGGTATCTCCACAATGAAACGGCATCCTTTGCCTTTTGCACTGTCCAGTCTGATTTTTCCATGAAGCATCATCACGATATTATGCACGATGGCAAGTCCCAGCCCGAAGCCGTCCTTAGCGGCAGCATTTGGCAGGCGTTCAAATGCGCCAAATACACGTCGCTGTTCCTCTTCGGTCATACCTGTACCGGTATCTTCAACGACCAATGTCAAAACTCCGTTCTTATAGTCAATAGTCAAAGAAACGCCACCTTCCTCCGTGAACTTGATGGCGTTTGAAAGCAGGTTATTTCCGATTTGGATTATTCGTTCTTTGTCGGTCAGTACAACCGCATCGTTTATGTTCTTCACTGTCAGCGACAGCCCTTTGTTCATGGCGATTGGCATGAACTCCGTTTCAAGTATGTGCGTGATTGCTGAAATCCGGCAAGATGAAAGACGGGGTTGTTCCTTGCCGTTGTCCAAACGGAAGAAATCCAATAAGGTATTGAGCATATCCCGCATACGGTCGGAAGATTGTTGTATGCTTTGAAGAAAATGCACATTGTTTCCATTGCCACACTCTTTCCGTAACAATTCGGTATAGCCGGTTATTGCCGTCAATGGTGTACGCAATTCATGGGTAATGGTATGCACCGTTTTCTTTCGGGAGGCTATGAGTGCCTTGTTTTGTTGTACGGACTGTTCCAGTTGCCCTATCAAATCCGTTGTTTTGCATTTGTATCGTTTAATGCTCTTTGCATCACGGTGTATGATGATATAGGAAATGACCAACAACAAAAGGACAAATCCCATCAAGCCGCCTACCTGCATAAATGATTGTTCCCTCATGGCGGCTATCTCCGCTTCCCGCCTCTGTAACTCGGATTGAACTTTCTCTTCTATTTGAACAATCAGTTCTTGCAGTTGTCTGTTAAGTTCAACATTACGGGCCGCCAGACTGTCAGCTTGTTCCGACAACCGACGGCTTTGTGCTTTCTGTTCGCTGATTACGTTTCTATTGAGCGAATGAAGCATGGTGGTTGTTGCCGTTGGCTGTGCTTCCTTTTTCTTGCCGAAGATGCCCAAGAAGCCTTTTCGCTTTGATTTCTTGGGCTGTTCCTGAACACTTTTCTGTGCGATAACAGGCACTTGATTAGCTATTTTATTGTTGATGGTTTGTTGCTCATCAAGCACCTGCACAATCCGGTGCATCTGCCGTTCTTTGTCTTCCAAAAGACCACGCACGATGTCAATTCTCTCAATTGGATAAGTTGCATTGAAACTGCATAATATGCTGTCCAATTCTATGCGTTTGGCATGATAATCCGCCAGATCCGTTTCGTCCCACTCCAATACAGTTTCTCCTAATAGCGAAAACTCTATCAGACGGATATGAATACGGTTTACTTCCTTCCGGAATTCATCTATCTGTTGATTGCCAACCTCCAATGCTTCCACATCCTGCCACTCATGATGCCATGTATAAGCAATACAACCGATTAACAATGCAATAAGTGTATAGCCAGAAGCGACCGCTTTTTGGAGATATTTCATACTCTAATAAATCTTAAAGACAATATGATACCTACTTTACAGATACGAGGGCAAGCCTAAACCCGATACTTTCATCGGTTACATCTTCATAGTAGGCGTAGCGATAAGTGCAGGTATAACGATAAGCATCGTTGTACCAGAACGAACCGCCGCGTTTGATGACCTGCCGCGAAGAATTGATACGGGTAAGGTTGCACGGATCGGTCTGCGGCTTGGTGGTATAAGGTGCGAAATAGTCCGCAACCCATTCATACACATTGCCCGACATATCGTAGATACCCAATTCGTTCGGGCGTTTCTGCTTTACGGGATGGCTTTCTCTGCCGTCGTTCAGGTTCCAACCGACCTCGCTCAACGTGTTGCTTCCGGCGTATGTATAGCCTTTGCTCTTGTTGCCGCCTTTGGCTGCAAACTCCCATTGTGCTTCGGTAGGCATCCGGAACTCCCATTCCTGCGGCATTCCGGCCTCGTGCATCATGGCTGTAAGCCGTTCCACAAATTCATGGCAGATTTTCCAAGTCACGTTCTCCACGGGGTAATTGTCGCCACGATTGCTACGGCTCGGATTGTTGCCCATGACGGCTTTCCAAAGCGGTTGCGTCACTTCGGTTTCGCCTATCCAGAAAGTGGATAATGTTACCTGATGTTCCGGTTTTTCGTTCGGCTGGCGGTTGTCGTGTCCCATTGTGAACGAACCGCCTTCGACTGTTATCATTTTGAACTCCACGCCGTTCAGCGTGAAACGGATGCCGTCAGGCTCCTCCGTATAGCTGCCGACAATCTTACCGGCAGTTCTTTTTTGTTTAATCTCTTCCATTTGTTCCGATACTTTATTTCCAGCGTTGCACTGTGCGCAACCGGTTAAAATTGTCGGCATGATTGCTAACAGCAATGCATGTAATGCCGATATATATATATTTCTCATAGAGCCATTTTACTGTTTATTCAACGTAAGCTGATTCTCGTCCCGATGGTATAGTCGGTAGAGGAATAGAAATATCGGTAGGTCGAAGTAAAACGATAGGCATCGTTATAATAGAAACTACCGCCTCGCTTGATGTATTGACTGCCGGAAGTATTGCAAGGGTCGGTCTGCGGCTGCGTGGTATAGGGCGCGGCCATATCGTAAACCCACTCATACACGTTACCGCTCATGTCGTAAATACCGAGTTCGTTGGGCTGCTTCTGCTTGACCGCATGAATACCGCCGTCGCTGCTTGTCCAGCCGACCTGCGATAGCGTATTGCTGCCGGAATAGGTGTATCCTCTGCTTTTGTTGCCGCCTTTGGCTGCAAATTCCCATTGTGCTTCGGTAGGAATTTGGAAATTCATATCATCGGGAATAAGCCCCTGATTGTGGGCTATGTCATTCAGGCGACGGGCAAATTCCACGCTTTGGTTGCGGGTGATGCTGGCGACAGGTGTCGTGTTGCTACCTCCGCCGGAACCCATAACGGCATTCCATAGAGCTATGGTTACTTCCGTTTCACCGATCCAATAGGATGAAAGCGTTACCTGATGTTCATGTGCTTGGTTTGCCCGCTGTGTTCCGGGCAGTGCCGCTTCCGCATCCGACCCCATCGTGAACGTGCCGCCCTCGACATAAATCATCGTAAACGGAACTCCGTTTATCGTATAATCCACCGAGGCGCCGGAGGGAGGGGTAACAGCCGTTGCTTCAGGAGTGAATCCGTCGGATACGATGCCTGCGCTCATGTTGCCGGCGACATCCACAGTCTTCAATGTGAACACATACTCGGAACCGTTCTTCAATCCGGCGATTACCGCCTCTTGTCGTCCTTTACCTATCTCTATGGCTGTTGTCCCACCGGGAGAATAGGTAATGGACACTTTGGCAAAATCCGTATCCGTGGGGTCTGTCCAGCGTAAAGTCACCTTGCCGTTGCCTGCTTCTCCGGAAAGTTCCGACACTTCGGCGGGAGGTGTCACATCGCCTGGATCGACGGAAACGGGGATACACGGGGGCGTAACGACGCTCCGTCCGGCATTGCCCGCCGCATCTACCGTCGTCAGGGAGAACGTATATTCCTCGCCGTTTATCAACCCCGTGATCAGGGCGGTCTGTATGCCCTTTCGGGCGAGAATCGCTCCTTCCCGTTGCGGGTAGGTAATCTCTACATGGTCGAAATCGTCCTCTGTCGGATCGGTCCAATTCAGCGTTACCTGTCCGTCTCCGACAATCGCATTCAAGGCGGTAACCGCCGAAGGAGGAACCGTATCGGGTTCCTCGAAAGTTTCATTTTCGCCACATGCTGCAAACAGCAGGAGCGACAAGAGGGGGAAAACAGCCCAAACGTGCCGTTTCCCCGTCTTCGATGATTTTATGGAACTACATTTCATATTTTATCTGTTGAAAGTTATTCTTTGAAAAAATCTCTTGGCGTATAGTTTCCCTCTTCGTCCAGTTTGCCTCCATATACGGGAAAAAGGCTTGCCTCGCCGTAATTCCTGATGCGCTCCATGTTTTTCAGGATTTCCATATCCTGTGCGGAAATCTCGAAATCCACGTCCGCATTCGCTTCCATGTGTTCGGGATTGGCGGTCTTGGGCAGAGGGAGCAGATCGAGTTGCAGGCAGTAGCGGATGCAAAGCCGGGCGATGCTTACGCCATACCGGTTTGCCATATCCTGCACAAGCCGATTCTTCATCATCTCGCCGTGTCCCATCGGTGAATAAGCTTCCACGAGTATGTCGTGCTTGTGACAGTAATCGACAAGGGCAAAGGGGGTATTGCTGACGTGTGCCAGAATCTGGTTCACCATCGGCTTCACATCGCCGTTCCGCAACAGATTCTCTATATCGACCTGCTGGAAATTGCTTACGCCGATAGCCCGCAACCGACCTGCCTTGTATGCTTTTTCCATCGCGCACCATGCGGCGAGATTGCCTTCGAAATAGTGATTGTCCTCGCGGAAGGCAGTCCACGGCTGCGGTGCGTGGATAATCATCAGGTCGATGTAGTCGAGCCCCAACCGTTCGAGCGAGCCTTCGATGGCGGCTTGCGTTCCGTCGTAGTCTTTGATGGCGGCGTCGAGTTTGGTCGTGACGAAAACCTCTTCCCGTTTCAGTCCGCAGGTACGGATACCTTCGCCCACGCCACGCTCGTTGCCGTAGCCCTGCGCCGTGTCGAAATGCCGGTAACCGATTTCCACCGCACGCCTTACGGCTTCCGCCGCCTTGTCATCGTCAATCATCCATGTTCCGAGTCCGAGTTTGGGGATTCTCACCCCGTTGGAGAGCATGAAGCTCTCCGATAAAATCTTGTTGTCCATCGTTCTTATTTTTATTTGTTCATTGTACTCATGTCGATCACATAGCGGAACTTCACCTTGCCGTCCAGCACATTCTTGTACGCCTCGTCTATGGCGGCAGCATCGGCAGGGATTATTTCAACCTCCGGGTAGATGCCATGCGCTACGGAGTAGTCCAGCATCTCCTGCGTCTCCTTGATACCTCCGATAAGCGAAGCATATACCTTACGATGTGCCGCCGTCAGTATCATTTGCAGCGTATTTATTTCAGCTTTACCGTCAAGCCCGACAATGGCAAGTTCTCCTCCCATTTTAAGCATACGGGCGTACATTATCGGGGTAAAGTTTGCAGGAATGGTGCTAAGGATAAAATCGAAGGAATTTGCAAGCCCTTTCAACTCCTCTTCATTGTTTACATTCACATAACGGCTTGCCCCCATTCTTAACGCATCGCCGCGTTTCTCCTCCGTGATGTCGAAGACCGTAACGTCCGCTCCGAGATCGACCAGATATTGCACGGCCATGTGTCCCAAACCGCCATAACCGGCTACGGCAACCTTTTGTCCCTTCTGCACATTGCTGAACCGGATGGGCGACCATGTCGTGACCCCTGCACAAAGCAGCGGGGCTATACGTTTCATATCCGCCTCTTTGGGAATGGATATGGCAAACCGTTCGCTTACCACGATATTGTCGGAATATCCGCCCTGCGAGAGTTCGCCGCCGTGATACTTGTCGGGATAATCGTATGTGAATGTCGTGCTGTTTTCGCAGAACTGCTCCTTATCCGCATCGCACATGGAGCATGAGCCGCAAGAATTTACCATGCAACCCACTCCGGCGTAATCGCCCACCTTGAATTTGGTCACGTTCTTGCCGACAGCGATAACCTCTCCGGCTATTTCATGTCCTAACACGCACGGTGCTCCGTTTCTCTCCTTAATACCCTCTGCTTCGTGTATGTCGCTATGGCAGATTCCGGCATAAAGGATTTTAATTTGCACATCATTATCGCCAATCGGATGGCGTGTAAACTCATAATCGTGGAAATGTCCGTCCTCGGCATGGAAGGCAAAGCCCTTTGCCGGAATACGGTCGTTTGTCTGGGCAGTTGCCGCTATCGCTAAAAACAATCCTGCGGCAAAGGAAAAATAATGTCTAAAATTCATATCAATACAGTTTTATTGTTTTCTGCTGCAAAGTTACTGCTATATCCATCAACCGATTATACCCCTACAAACGGTGTTTTTACCATTTTTACTCTTTTTGTCCGAATATGGTAATTAAACATTTCTAAACTCGCTGTAATACTCGAAAAATCACTAATTTTGCATAGTTGGATAAAACCAATTATATTCTATGAACATAGTAAATCTTGATTCCATAAAGAAATATTGCGAAGTCTTTGAGCTGACATTTTTGCATCCGCTGATTGGTGTGGTAGAGTGTAATGAACCTGAGAAATTGAAACCATATCTTATAAATTGGGGGTTCTATGCCTTGTTCCTTAAAGATATGGCGAGTTGTACCATTACTTATGGCAAGACGCAATATGACCACGGCGACAAGAGTATCATTGCTTTTGCTCCGGGACAAGTATGTGCCTTTGAAGCAATCCCCGGAAAAGACCCTAAGTTCATCGGAGTTCTTTTTCACCCGGATTTTATTATAGGAACTCCATTGGGTAAGAAAATACAGCAGTATTCTTTTTTTGCGTACTCTTCCAATGAAGCCCTACATCTTTCTCCTGCGGAGTTTGAGATAATAGGGCATTTGATTTCCATCATACGCACTGAGCTGGATAACGATATGGATGATAGTACACATGAGATACTATGTGACAACCTAAAATTATTGCTTGACTATTGTGTAAGATTCTATAATCGCCAGTTTACAGAACGAAAAGAGTTGAACCATGACGTACTTGTACGTTTTGAGAATCTGTTAAACGACTACATCATCACAGGAAAAGGACCGAAATATGGCATACCATCTGTAAATTATTTTGCAGGCAAGGTTTGTTTGTCAACAAATTATTTTGGAGACCTTGTAAAAAGGGAAACAGGAGTATCTGTGAAGAAATATATTCAGGAAAAACTCCTTGAAGCGGCAAAAGAACATCTTACTGATCCCACGAAAAGTATAACATCAATAGGTGGCATATTAGGGTTTCAATACCCTCAGCATTTTGTTCGTTTCTTCAAACGAATGACAGGACAAACGCCTAATGAGTTTCGAGAAAATTTGCGTAAATAAATTTTTCTCTTTGAATGTTATATAAAAATAAAATTAAATAGCGATTTGATTAAACTCACAAAAGAGTGTGCATTTATCCAAAAGACATAATGCACACTCTTAATATTACAGTTTCATTCCTTTCGGGCGGTTTTCATCTTTGGTATATAGCCTCGGACACCCGATTATGATATGGTCAGCAATGAAGTTGCCCGTGGGACTTCGTTCACTTGCCGGACTACGAACCAAAGGAACATCCCGCTATACCATAGAATCATCCTGTCTTTGTTGCCACTTAGCCTCCATCTCCCTTGAAAGTTCCACAATCTCCCGGCTCAGCTTCACAAGGTCGATGGTACACTTCTCCAGCTTGTAGAGCAACGCCATCACCTTCTTCTCCGAGAAGTGGATGCGTAGCTCTTTAACGACCTGATTGTAGTTCGTGCCTATGCAGCGGAACTGGGCATGGAAATCCGACAGTTTGGTGTAGTAGTCCACCAACGTCTTTTCCACTTTCAGCACCTTAAACTTCTGTCCGAAGAAGTGTGCCTTGAGAAAGACGGCTTTCGCATACACGTTCGATTCCTCATACATCGTCAGGAACCTGTTCCATTCCACATCGTCGAAGCGCACCATCACGCAGTGCGTCTTCGGGTTCAACTTGGGATTTCTCCCATACTTGCTCTTCTTTTTCATGCTTCTTATTCTTTCAATTTTATGGCTTGTCCATTGTATAATCTCCGATTAAAAAAACCGAAATTATCCGACTGCGAAGGATAATTCTGCCCACGGCGGTGAAGGTATTTTCAGTTACTTAGAATTATTCGGGTAACTGAAAATATATCTTGCTGTGTCTTTGAGGACACAAAAATCCTCCGCCTGTCGGATTTGTTTCCGAGTGTAGTCATTCACTTGGAGAATCGGATGAACCGATGAAGTGCATCTACCGGTTCATCCGAGTTCCCCGAAATCCCGTCAGAGCTTGCGCCACAGCTCGATGTCATTCCTGTAGGTGTCGAGGTGCAGGCGGACGAGGTTCTCAATCAGCCCCGATGCGCTCATACCCTTTCCTCCGAGGTAGCGGACAATTCTGTCCAGTTCGTCACGCACCGTCTCACTGACGAACACAGGCTTACGGTTGACAATCTTGGGGACTTGGAGATAAGTGGTGCGGTATTCCTCCAGTGACAGCCTGCGCTGCTTGCTGCTGACACGCTTCTGCGGCGTTGCCGTTTCCTCAACCGCCACACCTGAAGGCTCGTTCGTCATAGCGGCCTTTGTTCCCTCCGTTACGGTCTTGCCATGTTGCTCCGGCTCATCCGGTTCCAGACCGATACGCCTGTAGAGGTCATTCATTGACTTGGGAATGTAGGATTCCTTGTGTCCCATTTTTTCCACGATTTCACGAGCCTGCTGCTCTGTGATGTTTGGTTCTCTCTTCATTGTAAAAAACAAATTGATTAAGTTATTGAATGTGGTCTTGGTAAGCACCTCGACCGATTATCGGGAGCAAAGTAAGATACTTCGGTGCAGTCAGTCAAACACTTGGGTTCGCTTCAGCAATTTTGTGTGGTTTTGCTTTATGGCGACTGGCAAAGCGGTGCAGACTTCACCGTTTTGCCGGATATGAATGTCCGAATGAGCAAAGACTCAGTCACGGACAATTTTCAATTAAGCCCTTATTTGAGTTTCGGCTCCCCTCTAAAAACCGAAATTAAGGTGATAACGATAATCTATACCCCGGACAACCTCTACCACACCGACGCCACATGCTGCCGGTTCTGGAAAATCCATTGTCGGATAACGTATTGTATATTCCTTTGCGGCAAAAGGGACAATAACAGTTAAAAGAAAGACAATATGGAAATCGTATCAATCGAAAGAAAGACCTTTGAGGAATTGGTCGTCAAGTTCGACCGCTTCGTCAGCCGGATGGATGCCATCTGCCATCGGCACGGAGAAAAGAAAATGAGCGAGTGGATGGACAATCAGGACGTGTGCCGGATGCTCAACATCAGTCCACGCACGTTGCAGACGCTTCGGGACAACGGAACTTTGGCATACAGCCAAATCAACCACAAGACCTACTATCGTCCTGAAGACGTGCAGCGCATCGTCTCCATTGTGGAGAACAGGCGAAAGGAAGCAAGGTTCAAAGGCAGGACTATATAAACCAAGTATAGTAAATACCCACTAAAATCCAAAACGTATGAATGAACTGATTAACAAGGACAACAAGTGGATAATCCACTTCATGGACAGCCTTGACCGACTGCTGGACAATGTGGAGCATCTGACCGCCAACTATCGCCCGACACTGAACGGGGAACGTTTCTTCACCGACAAGGAGGTGTCGGCACGGTTGAAGGTAAGCCGCCGGACGCTTCAGGACTACCGCAACGAGGGACGGATAGCCTATATTCAGTTGGGCGGCAAAATCCTCTACCGTGAATCCGACATCGAAAGGATGCTGGCTGACAGCTACCGTTCCGCTTACAGACTGACGGCAACCTGATTTTCTTGAAGGAGCGCAGTTTGCCGTCTGCCCTATGTTTGCGGCAGCAATGGAACTTCGGCAAAAAAAGGAACGGCTTACGGATGAAGCATCAATGTTTAGCTTCGTCTGTAAGCCGTTTCTCTATTTCTTATGATTTCCCGTCAGTCGCTTGTTTCCGCTGCCGGATGCCTTTCAAGCGTGTGGCAGGCAGTGGCAAGGTTTCCGGGCTGAATACGCTCAACTCCGTTTGAGGAAGATTCTGCCCGAAACGGCTCTGCCGCCTGACCTTGCCGATGCCGTCAAAGCCACGCGCTACCTTTGCATCCGTGCATCGGGAACAGGTGGCTGACGGGAAGAACATCAACTATACCATGGGTTGCCGCCCTTGCCACAAGAGAAGAACAATGTGACTGGGCTTCCTTTCTTGGTGGCGCAGATTTCATTTATTACGAACCGCCTGAACAAATGGGTTTCTTTACTGCATATCCTGAATGCAATGGCTATAACCATTTCAAGGCTGTAAACGTCATAACTGATACCATTGGGCTGCCTGATGTACTTCATTGTATCAACTTCGTTCAGTTCATTGTTCTTGTAAATTGCCCGTATCGCCTTGTGGATGTCGCAAGAGAATACCCCGAACAGGTCGGCTATCTCGAACTTTGTCATCCACGCAGGGGCAGTCGGTACGGAGACCGCTCCCGTTTTACTGATAGTGATTATTCCTCTGTCCATAATCCATGTATTTTATGATGATTATTCACTGTTTTTTCTTTTCACCAGCCGATATTTCCTTTCTGCGCTCTATCAGCTTGTCCATATCCTTAGAGATTTTATCATCGGTTATCCGTGCATATCCCTGTGTCGTCCTGATATTAGAGTGTCCCATCATCTTAGCGATACTCTCAATCGGAATGTCCGCAGAAATCAGGAATGTTCCGAAGCTGTGCCGACTTTGATGATAGGTCAAGTTTTCCTCTTTTCCTATGGTTACTCCCAACTCGTGAACCTCAAACCATAGGGCATCACGGTTGGGAAGAGGAAACACGGGCTTCCCATCATCTGTTGTGTTATACAATGATAATATCTGCTCCGCTATGGGATGCAAGGGTATGAACGCCTCAACCTTTGTCTTCTTGCGGTTGATGCGGATATACCGTCTTCCCTCCGCATTTGTTCCGATATGGTGGGGATGAAGAAGCTTGATGTCCACATACGCCAGTCCCGTCAGGCTCGAAAAAATAAAAGCCCGTCTTGCCAGTTCCATCCGCTTGTCATACATCGGGGTGGAAAGTATCTTCCTGAACTCCTCGCGGCTGATGTACCTGTGCCTTGCCTCCGGCTTTGTCTCATACTCCAAGTCCTCGCAGGGATTTACACGGATAATCTCCTTGTCGACTGCAAGGTACAACAGCCGGTTCAGCCAACGCAGACAATGGTTGGTCTGTGAAACCCCGAAGTTCTTGCATTTCTTCAAGTGGGCTTTGTAGGACTTGCCGAAATCCTCCTTCACTTCTTCAAGAAGCATATCCTTTTTCCCGATTGACACTATAAAGTCCGTCAGGTACTTTTGGTAGTACATTGAAGCCCGATAGGAGGAAGTGGAATCAATCTCTTCGGAGTGCTTCTTCAACCGCTCACGTTCCCATTCACCCATTTGCAATAAGGTGGTCGGATGGATGTTGTTCAGGGAGATATGGTTCTTCAACATCTCGGCACTGACCACGCCCTGCGATTTAAGTATCTCGGCATAGGCTTCCTCCGTCAGACGCAGGTATTCCCGTAAGCGGTTGTTCTCCCTGATGGTCTTTATCTCATTCTTCCTGCCGTTCCAATCTTCGGGGCGGCAATAGATACCCGTGCTTATGGCGGTCTGCTTGCCGTCAATGGTTATACGGCAGAGTACGGCGGTCGTGCCGTCTGCCCTTACCTTGCTGCGGTTGATGTAGGGCAATAATGAAAATGTACTTCGCATATCATTGTTGGGTTTATAGGGTCAGTTTGAAATCTTGGGTCGCTTCTATGAACTTGTCCATGTCCTCGAACAGTTTTTGGGGACTGACACGGGCATATACCTGAGTGGTGGAAATATCGGAGTGCCCCAGCATCCGGCTGATGGTCTCAATCGGCACACCTGCTTCGAGCGTGATTAACGAGGCGAAACTGTGCCTCGCCTGATGATAGCACAAGTCGTCCTTGATGCCTGCCAATGCCGCCAACGCCTTCATGTGTCTTCGGAGATTTGGCCAATGCAATAAAGGGAACAGTGTGTCCCTGTCCTCACTGTGATACTTCTCAATCAGTGCAATCGCTTCCGGCAACAGTTTCACGCTGGCACGGAGTTCGTTTTTCTTTCTTCTATACTTCAGCCACAAAGCCCCGTCCTCATCCGTATATAGGTTCTCATGGGTAATCGAGACAACATCCGCATAACAGACCCCGGTGTAGCACCCGAAGAGAAACATATCCCTTGCCAGCATGTGGGATTTGCGGTAAGCAGGTATTTCCACATCCCGGATTCTCTCAAACGATTCACGGCTCAATGCCCGTGGTGTCGTTTCAGTCTTCTTCGGCAAGGTAAAATGCCGGAAGTGGATTCTGTCGGCATAGCCATCCTTATACGCCTGACGGCATATCTTCTTCAAAATGGCAAGATGATGGCGGACGGTATCTATCGCATATCCCTTGTTTTCCATGGCGAATGTCTGATAGTCGTGGATGAACTGTTCCGTCAGTTGCCCGAATGCCAAATCCTTGACCTTGTACTGATGCTTGATGAACTCTCCGAGTGTCAGACGCATATAGTGATAGCCGGGATAAGTCCCTTTCGCACGGTCTATACCGATACGGGCTTTGAGATCATCACAGACGACATCCGTCATTCGCATGAGCGTCATCTGTGTTTCCATGCAGCCTTGAAAATGATTCTTCACATCCGTGGCATCAAAATCCACTTTACGGCTCACAAGGCTGTCGAAGGCGTTGTTCACCGCCAACAGCAACTTCTCAATCTTGGCATTGGTTTCCACCGCCTCCTTACCCTTGCCGTTCAGACGGCTTTCACGTGGGTTCCATAGTTCGGGAGTACAGGACAGCTTGCAGCCGAACTGCGCCATCGTGCGGTTCACGGTGATGCGCCCCATGATGGGAGCCTTGCCCGATTTATCAAGTCCGCTCTTTTTGAGGTAGAGCAGCACCTTGAATTTTTCTACTTTCATACGCT